>Ga0316190_10000676_pt1 | contig 23895 bp, 14 predicted proteins | sample Eddworburrow2_MG_FD_204929 | JGI IMG/M metagenome (GOLD analysis project Ga0316190, IMG submission 204929) | Coastal sediment microbial communities from Maine, United States - Eddy worm burrow 2 | ecosystem: Environmental > Aquatic > Marine > Coastal > Sediment | place: USA: Maine | collected... | reverse complement strand
AGCCCCGGATGATGCCCCTATAAGTGATGAAACCATTGAATTGGCCAGATCATCAGATGTAGCTGTTGTTTTTGTTGGAACCGATGAAAAAACGGCCACAGAAGAAGCGGACAGGCTTACGCTTTTATTGCCAGGCAACCAGGTAGAATTAATTAAAGCTGTCGCTGCGGTGAATTCGCATACCATTGTCGTTATGCAAACACTTGGATGTGTGGAGGTAGAAGAATTTAAAAATCTTGAGAACATTCCAGGGATCATCTGGGTGGGTTACAACGGACAAGCCCAGGGAGACGCGATGGCCAGCCTCCTTTTCGGCGAGGTAAATCCCGGAGGAAAACTGAATGCCACCTGGTACAAGTCAGTCAAAGACCTTCCGGAGATTACCGATTACACCCTCAGAGGTGGTGAAGGAAAAAATGGCCGTACTTTCTGGTACTTTGACAAAGATGTTTCCTACGAATTTGGATACGGCTTATCCTACACAAGCTTCGAATACAGCGATTTTAGAATAAGTCAGAACACCCTCACTCCTCATGATAAGATAACCATCAGCGTGGATATTAAGAATACCGGAGATTATGATGGTGATGAGGTTGTACAGGTTTACATGCGAACCCCTGAGAGTCCGGCCATGTTGGAGAGGCCCATTAAAAGACTGAAAGGATTTAAAAGAGTGACCATTCCTGTTGGCCAGACAAAAACCGTTGACATCGACATTGATTGCGCAGACCTGTGGTTCTGGGATATGAAGAACGATAACATCATCTTTGATAAAGGGAAATATATATTTGAAATAGGCGCTTCCTCTAAAGATATAAAAGGTTCAGTAAGTGCCACGATGGGAGGGGAATTCGTCCCTGAAATAAAAACTGTGGTAGCAGATTGTGGAACAGTGGTACTTAAAAACGAGGCAGGTGCCCAAACAAGTGTAACAGCTGCTATGACAGACGATAGCTTTTATGATATATCCCAGGCTGAACTTATTTATACGAGCAACAACCCGATGGTTGCTGAAATAGATAATAAGGGACTTGTTACAGCAAAAAGAACTGGTATAGCTACAATCACGGCAAGTGTAACTATCGATGGTTTAACAAAATCCAGTAGTTTTCCAATAAAGGTAATGCCTAACCTGAATCCGGCCTCTGTAGTTGTGGGTAAAAAGGCTGTAAAAGGGTTTAATCCTGAAGTAAAGCAGTATAGCTATTTGATGAAAAAGCCATCTTCCAAGGTTCCTGAGATTAGTGTTACTGCAGAAGATCCGGCGGTGTATGTTGAGTTAAGTCAGGCAAAAGGTATTCCTGGAACGGCTACTATTTCGCTTATCGATTATATCACTTACGATATTAAAGAATACACCGTCAGTTTTGGTGTTTCATCTGTGAATGATGAATTCAATAGCCATTCAATTGGAACACAATGGAACTGGATCAGAGAAGATGAATCCAACTGGAGCCTTACAAAACAACCCGGTTCTCTGGTATTGGTGAGCGATTCGGGAGATATTACTGAATCAAATAATAGTGCTAAGAATATTATGCTGCAAAGTGCCAATACCGATTGGACCATTGAAACAAAAATCCTTTGTTCAAGGAGACCTTCGAGTTTTACGGAGAATGCCGGAATCGTGGCTTATCAGGATGACGATAATTTTGTGAAATTGGTTTATCGTCCCAGTTTTGGGAGAGGCAGTTTTAGAGGAGGCGCACCCGGGGAACAACCCGGATCTGTAGAGCTGCTGATCGAAAATGGAGCTGCCCAGAAATCGTCAGGAACCCTTAGCATGGCAGGAATTATAAAAGAAAACAATACCCTGATTCTTAAACTGGAGAAAAAAGGTGATCTGTACACTGCCTACGTGTCCTCAGATGGAGACAAATTTGAGCTTGTAGATGCAGGCAATGTGATACTGAAAGATATTCAAGCCGGTGTGATGGCTTGTGAAGGTGTATTGCCAGCCAGGTTTGCGGGATTCAGGCGGTTTATGGATGAGAGCAATCAGCCCGATACACCCTTTGAAGTGGCCTTTGATTATTTCCATATTGATAACTCAGGTTTAAAGTAGTGTAAACCGAATTATTTAACTGAACCATGAGATCCAAATCGAATACAAGATTATTAATGGCTGTTATTCTGGTGCTGGTACCATCCTTGCACAGCCTGGGACAGCAGGCCAATGTCAACCTCGATTATAATCCCCAGAAGGACACTGAAGGGCTCATCCCCTTCAGTGCACCTCTCAATTCTCCCGACGTGAGAGATGATCATACAGTCGTTTTCCGCTTAAGAGCACCTGAAGCAAAGGAAGTGAAACTCACAGGAGCCCTTCTTACAGCACTTGGAGCAGGTCGTGAGGGAATTCCCTTCACTTTAGGTGAAAATGGCATATGGACCTTAATCGTAGGTCCGCTTGAACCCGATATGTATGCTTACCACTTTAACGTTGATGGCATAAAAATGACTGATCCCAGTAATACCATAGCTGCTTTTACAGCCATGCCACCCTATAGCCAGTTGATTGTACATGGCGACGGACCGGCCTACTATGATGCACGCAATGTTCCGCATGGAAATGTAACAAGGCATATCTATCATTCAGAAGTAAGCTCAGGTGAACGTGAACTGTATGTATATACTCCTCCGGGATACGATCCTTTTGACAGTTACCCGGTTCTATATCTGCTTGGAGGCAGTGGTGAGTTGCCCTCGAACTGGATGTATGACGGACGTGCCAATCTGATCCTGGATAATCTGCTTTCAGAAGGCAAAGCCCTTCCAATGCTTATAGCTATTCCAAACAACCAGATTATTCACCGTAATCATCCCGAACATGTTGAATTGACCTTTGACATGTTTGAAAAAGAACTCAGGAATCATGTTATTCCTTTAGTTGATAGTTCTTACAGTACAATTGAAGACCCTAAAGGCAGGGCTATATCAGGTTTGTCCATGGGAGGTCGTCATGCCATGTTTATTGGTTTCAGGTCTCTTGACCTGTTTGGATCATTTGGGATACTCAGTGCGGGTGATGTAAACGCCGAAACGTCCCTTGCCTATTTCCTCAATGACCTTGATATTAATAAGAAAGTAGATTACCTTTTTATAGGCCAGGGCACTGCAGAGGCCAATGGCTTTATGGGCAATCGCTGCGTGGCCCTGGATGAAGCCCTTACTAATCATAACATCGAACATCAATACTATGTTGGCGGCCATGGAGGACATGATTGGGCCACCTGGCGTCACCTGCTCTACTATCAGTTTTTACCCAATTTGTGGAGGAACAATTAATACTAACGGACAAATATTTACTCATATGAAAAATCTGCATTTTTTAGTAAGCGGACTTATCCTTTTCGCCATATGTTCATGTTCTAAGCTTCCGCCCGATCAGGTAAATGTTAAACAAGGAATCGTCCAGGGCACCATTGATGATGAATTAAGAGTTTTTAAAGGTATCCCCTTTGCAGCGCCGCCAGTAGGCGATTTGCGCTGGAAGGCACCGCAAGCCCCCGAAAAATGGGAAGGTGTAAAGGAGGTTAAAGAATACGGACCTGCTGCTTTTCAGGGAGGGAATCCGCCCTCAGGTAAAAGTGAGGACTGCCTGTACCTGAATGTATGGACTCCCGCTAAATCGGCCAATGAAAAAATACCGGTGCTGGTTTGGATTTATGGCGGTGGCTTTAGTTTTGGATCCACAGCTGAACCGGTTTATACCGGTGAAAAGTTGGCAGAGAAGGGGATTGTTTTTGTAAGCATAGCCTACCGTGTGGGTCAACTTGGTTTCCTGGCTCATCCTGAATTGAGTGCTGAGGATCAAAATAATGTATCAGGGAATTACGGCTTGCTCGATATGATTGCTGGTCTCCAATGGATACAGGATAACATTGCTGCATTTGGCGGTGATCCGAACCAAGTCACCATTTTTGGTGAGTCTGCCGGAGGAATTGCAGTGAGTATGCTATGTGCGTCTCCATTGGCAAAGAACTTGTTTCATGGCGCGATTTCACAGAGTGGAGGATCATTTGGTCCTCCAAGACCTACAACATTCCCCGGAGAGAATATGAAACTTTTGGCTAAAGCTGAAAAAGACGGTGAGGCTTATGCAGAGCGGGCGGGTGTCTCTTCTATTGCCGAGTTGCGAGTGATGGATGTCGACAAACTTCCCATGGGATTTGGTATGGGTTCAGCCTGGCCGATCATTGATGGATATGTAATTCCTGACGATCAATACAAATTATATGAAGCCGGTCAATTCTATGATACCCCAATCCTTGTGGGTTATAACTCTGATGAAGGTGCCAGTTTTACTAGGACCAAAGATCCGGAAGAATTCAAAGCTTCAGTGCAGTTGCGATACGGAAAATTCGCAGATGATTTGTTAAAGGCCTATCCGGTAGGCGATACCAGTGTTCCTAAGACTGCCCGCGATCTTGCAAGAGATGCTGCCTTTGGATGGCATACCTGGACTTGGGCAAGATTGCAGGCTCAAAAAGGAGCATCCAGGGTATACTATTACTATTTCGATCAGCATCCCGATTATCCTGAAGATTCACCAAGATATGGCCAGGGCTCTCCACATGGACAGGATGTGGCATACGTCTTTCAGCATCTTGATACTTTAAATCCCGATTATTCTCCATCTGATGAAATCATTTCAGAAGCTATGGCTACCTACTGGACAAACTTTGCCAGGTACGGTCATCCAAATGGGGAAGGTGTTCCCGAATGGCCGGATTTTACCGGGAACAATCCCCTTGTGATGCACTTCAAGCAAACACCTCATACCGGCCCAGTGCCCAGTGAGCAATCGCTTGAAGTATTGGATGCTTACTTCAGATGGAGACGATCACCTGAAGGTGAGGCATGGGCCAATTAGTTGAGAATCCTGATCGATTCAGAAATAAAAGTTTGCTCTGCAGAGCTTCCGGATAGCTTATTGCATGTACTTCGCAATTACAAATACCTGGTTGTTATTTGAATCTCCGTATCCCCGGCAACAGTAAATAGCCATTCGTCGAAATCCGGGGGTCCAAATTTGCCTTTTGGATCGTTTGAATACCCAAACCCCTCTTTGGGCATTCCGATAAAGTTGGTGTCTAATTCGCCATTCTCATTTTCATCGTGAATATGTCTGATAGCATACTGCCCATCCTTCAAGTCTTTGAAGACAAGTGTACATTTATTCCCGGAAATTTCGCAGGTCTTGTCCTTTATGCTCTTCTCGTCCTTATCAAGCAAATCCACGATTACCTTTCCCTTATCACTTTCCAGGTTAACTATTACGACTTTAAGCTCTGACTGGGCATTTAGTGATTGCAGTGGAATCAGAAATAGAAAAAAAATAAATGTTCCTGTAATTTTCATGATTGTATTGTTTACGTTTTTATTTGATTATTATCATCAAGCCTGGCCCGAACTGCCCTAAAAAGGAACTATTCTCTCTTTCGTGATAGTGTTTCATTCAAATCAATTACTCGGCCTTACAATTACTGATTTCAAACTCGAGGTTTCAGGATTCCCTTCGACCAGCGACACAGAAATGGTATGTCTCCCTGCAGTTTTAAATTCAATGATCCCCATGTTATATTGATGATATTTTTCAGTGGCAGCCTGTTGGTTCTGAACCATTATTCCTTCATCGGTAGTAGTTTTCCAAACCAGGCGGCCTTCGCCTTTATAATTCAAATCCAGATAATAATAACCCGGTTCAAAAACTTCCACCGTCCATTCAGCCTTGCTATTTTCTTCCCACTTGCTTATTTGGTTCACATGTTTCCACTCACCAAATTTTTCCATCCATTTTACCTCCATCTTCTCAGCTGAAAATACCTCAGAAAATTCTACCAGGAGCTCAGATTCGATATTGGGATAAATGCCAAGGGTGCCATCAACATTTGAATTTTCAGCTTCCACATCCAATGTCACTTCAATGACGGAGGCAGGCGAATCTGCAGGAGCGAAAGGTACAGCAAATACTGTCCAGGCATTGATTTGATCGAAAGTAATTTCTCTCGATTCGCTTCCAAGAAGTCTCACACTTCTTATTTTGGAATTCAGACCTGGCAAATACAATTTGCCATTTTTCGGCCAGTCAAATACACTCAGAAACAGGGAATTTCCATTGGTAGTAATATCGCCCCAGGGCAAGGCATGTCCCCAGGGGGAACTTCCTGCTTTATACACTACTTGAGGATACTTTTTAATCCAGGCCCCTGTTTGCAAAAGGAATTCACGGCCAATTTTTGGAATATTTCCTTCGCCATCTGGCCCCACGTTAAATAAATAGCTGCCACCCCGGCCTACTGTTGAAACCAGGCGATGCAAAATTTCCTTTGGGTTTTTGAAATTATTGTCATACCAGGCGTATGACCAGGAATCGTTGTTGGTATCGCAGGTTTCCCACAGGCCAGGAATGTTTTTGGGCGGAACTTCCATATCACCCTTGCTTGCATAATCGCCCATTCCATGTCCAATGCGACTGCATAACATTGCCTTGGGCTGAAGTTCCCGGACCATTTCAGCCAGCTCAAGCACAAATTCTTTTGGTATACTACCCGGAGTGTCGAACCAGATAAAATCTAATTCTCCATAGTTGGTGCAGATTTCTTTGACCTGGGGTTTGCATTTAGTATAAAAGTAATTTTCGAAGGTAGCGGGTGTTCCATCAGAATTTACTTTTGGTCCCCCGCTCGCTCCCGGGGATGTCCAATCCTGGTTATGCGAATAGTAAAACCCAAAACCAAGACCAATCTCTTTACATGCAGTGGATAGTTCTTTCATGGGATCTCTGCCAAAGGGTGTTGCATCAACGATATTGAATGCACTTGCTTCAGACTTGAACATAGCAAAACCATCATGATGTTTGCTGGTGATGATGATGTGTTTCATGCCGGCATCTTTTGCAAGTTGGGCTATGTCTTTTGCATTAAAATCCACTGGATTAAAGGTCTTGGCAGTTTCCATATATTCGTCCACCGGGATTCCAGCCATGCGTGGATTCATTATCCATTCACCTATACCGTAGTAAGTAGTGTCTTTCCATACCCCCCCGAGCTGGGAATAAAGTCCCCAATGAATGAACATCGCAAAATTCCCCTCATCAAACAGTTTCCCCCGTCCATCTTTTAAGGCATCAACAGCAATCTTTTCCTGGCCCATTGTGCTGAGGGAATGAAACATCACAACTAAAACGATCAGTATAATTTTCACATTCAGTGGTCTCATATCACGTAAATTTAGGCTCATTACTACTCAGCACTATCCAATGGTTTTCGTCTTGACTCACAATTTCGTTTGTTGAAGCAGAGCAGGCAATACACAAGATAATCAGGACCAGAAGCAGTATTGAAAGAGTTCTCATGTGATTCGTTGGATTCATAATTCCATTAAACTTAAAGTTATCTCTTAACTATGGTCCGGGAGGGTATGAAGGATCCACATTAATATTACTCAAAAGTATCTGTTTACTTTATGCCCCTTCTTGAAACGATAACCACAATGCATTCAGGGCTGTAAAAATCACTGAGGAAATTCTCAACAGGTGATGTGAAATAATCCGACCCATCTTCCCTCAGATTTATTCCATTCCTGTATTGCTTCTGGTGTGGGCCTTAGAACTACCTTGCAGTTATTATTATAGAGATACGCACCAGCTTCACTTGATAGTTCTGCTATGCCATGTTGACCACTTCCAATAACAATGCCCTCTGACTTGTCCTGGTATGTGTATCTAATTTCATCCAGCGAGATCTTATGTGATGTTCCATAAACTGCCTTAGAAAGTTTCTTCTTTCGTTTTTTAACTATGCCGTCAAGGGTAATAATAATGTCATAATCATAACTTTCCCCTTCCACGGTAATGGATCCAAAAGATGTTTTATTAATTGTGGGATTCATAGCTTTAATTCCGGTTTAAGATAGTAGTTCCAAGGCTTCAATTACTCTTTCCGGAGTCATTGGTAGCTGTAATAGCCTTGCACCAGAAGCATTAAAAATTGCATTTGCTACTACTGCTCCCATGCAAATTATTGCTGGTTCGCCACCACCCTGCGGAGGATCATTTTTTGCCTCAATGAATACTGACTCAATCTTTGGCAACCATGAAAATTTCGGGAGCTCATAGGTGTCAAAATTACTGGTGTAGATCTTTCCTCCCTCAAATTGAATGTCTTCGCTCAGGGTATATCCCAAACCCATTGTGATACATCCTTCAATCTGTAATTTAGCCCCTTCAGGATTAACTACGTGGCCCATATCCTGGACGCAGACTACTTTTTTGACTTCTACCTCACCTGTACCTTTATTTACACGAACCTCAGCCATAAGTGCAACGTATGTTCCTGCATCAATTCCACAAGCTAATCCGAAACCATGATCTTCAGGAAGCTTATCGGTCTGGCCAAATTTTTCGCCAATGGTTTCCAGAACCTTGATCATCTTCTTATCCTTCAGATTCATCAGGCGAAATTCCAGGGGTCCGATCCCGGCTTCATGAGCCATAATATCAATCTGCGATTCCCGGGCAAATGAATTAGTGTTATTTGCGGGGGCCCTCCATGCTCCCACTGCAAAGGGATGAGAACTGGATGATCCGCTCCAACCCGGACCATGTACCCTGGTGACATGATGAGGGAAATCATAAAATTGTTGGGATCCTCTGGCACCTACACAAAAAACACCATAATCCCAGAGTTTTAATTTACCCGACTTCGTCAGACCGGATTTGATTTTTACCACACCGGCAGGCCTGTAAGAATCGTAAAAAAATTCTTCCTCCCTGGTCCACGCGACCTGGACAGGTTTCCCGGTTAATTTTGCCAGACGGGCTGCTTCTACTGCTTGATGATTGACACTTTTACCTCCAAAGCCTCCTCCAACAAATGCTGGTTTTACACGTACATTCTCTGAAGGAAAATCCAGTGCGTCGGCTACCTCGTCTTTAACCCTGAATGGTGTCTGGGTGGATGCCCATACGATAGCTTTATTGTTTTCAATTGTTGCAGTGGCAGTATGCGGTTCCATAGGTGCATGAGCTACGTAACCATCTAAATATTCCTTTTCGATAATAATATTAGATTCCTTGATACCTGTCTCCAGGTTTCCATCACTGGCGACCGTTTCTCCTTCAGGAGCCACCTTGAGTAAATGCTCAAAAATCGTTTTTTCATTTACCGGGGATTCCGGAGTTTCATAATCAGCCTTTATCATGTCAACTGCTTCAGCAGCAACATCAGGTGATTCGTGTAATACTGCGATCAGATCATCTTCCTCGACAATTTCAATGCCTACTATATCTTTTACAGGGGACAAATCGACATCTATTAATTTTGAGTCATGCGAAGGAGGCCTTAAAATCCTTGCATGCAACATGCCCGGTAATTGGATATCGCCCGCATATTTAGCTAAGCCGGTCACTTTATCATACGCATCTGTTCTCAGAATTTCTGAACCTGATATAGTCAGTTCACGGGGAGATTTTACAGGCACTTTTTCATCGAAAATCTTAGCGATTTTCTTGCCCTTTGCTATTTCAGCATAGCTGATACTGTTGTTTTCATTGTTAGTATCATAGATCACGCCATTCCTGGTCGTAAGCTGAGCTTTCGGTACTTGCAATTCTTTAGACGCTAGTTCTATCAAAGTTGCTCTGGCCTCTGCTCCGGCTGCCCTCAGGGGAGGTCCGAAAAACCTTGTCGACATCGATCCGAAAGTACCCATATCCCAGGGACAAAGATCTGTGTCTCCCATGATCATCTCAACAGTATCCAGGGAAACATCCAGTTCGTCGGCCAGCATTTGTGCCAAGGAGGTAATAACACCCTGCCCCATCTCAATCTTGCCGGTAAAGCATTTAACATTGCCAGTCTCTTCAATTAACAGGTACCCATTAAAATCCGAAGGTGCCCTCCTTTGAGCCAGCAGTTCTGGTCCACCTACAGTAAAAGCAACGGCAATTCCACCACCCAGGTATTTCAGGAAATCGCGCCTGTCATGGTCTCCAGGTGATTTAATATCTTTAAAGTCTTTCTTCAGATATCTGTTATGTTTCATAGCTTTTTCCCTCCTTTCAATTCTTCCGCAGCTGTCTGGATAGCCATTACTACCCTTAAATGGGATCCGCACCTGCACAGGTTATCTTCCATGCCTTCGATGATCTCATCGTAGGACGGCTCAGGATTTTTATCCAACAAACCATAAGCAGTGAGGATCATTCCCGGGGTACAATATCCGCATTGCAATGCATCGTGTTTAATAAATGCCTCCTGGATCAGGTGAGGTTTACCGTTTGCAGCCAGGCCTTCAATGGTAAGCACTTGTTTCCCTTCAATATCACTCACAGGCACCATACATGATCGTACAGGTACTTTATCGATCAGAACGGTACATGATCCGCAATACCCTATCCCGCATCCATATTTTGTCCCGGTCAGACCAAAATGACTCCGTAAAACCCATAAGAGGGTATATTCCCTGTCCAGGGAAAACTCGGCAGGTTTTCCGTTTAATTCAAACTGAAGGATTGTATCCATGATTATCTCCTTAAGATTCTGTTGCATCTAGAGAATTAAAATTATGAATTCTAAAGTCATGAGTCAAACTAAACATGGCATTAATGGAAACCTTAGGTCATCGCTTTCAAAAACAATTATCATACAAACAATATATTTGAAATTTTTCAGATTTCCACTGCACCAAAGAAGCTTCTGATATTCGCCCAGGGCATGATGAAAGGTTTCTTGAAAGCCATCTGTACACTTCCCACTTTCTCTCCTCTGATCTCGATCTCATCCAGTGTGGAGGGTCTCATGCCCGATTCGATGGCTGTGGTAAAGGTAGGCACTTCCGTTTTTTCAAATCCCATAATATGCGCAGCCACCATATCGGTTGCCAGTGGATTAGTGCCTGCGATGATCAAGTCGGTTTTGACCAGCTCACCGTTAAAAGGTCCGTTACCTTCCATGGCCGACGATCCATCAATTACTACCAATCCCGGGGTGCAGGCCCTGACCATGTCAAGTATTTCATAGGCAATCCCGGGGGAGTCCTTTTCCAGGGATGTGTTGTGCAAGCAGGATCTAACTGAACAATATTCACTTCCAGGGTACAAGCCAATGAGGTTTTTCATTCCAAGCGTAACCGTAGCCATAACGTGGGTTTTCATCATGGGAACTGAGCAGAGCAGGTCAATATCCGTAAGTGATCTATGCACCGAAATTCGATCAAAAACCTTACCACCAGGCACCTGGACCTCCACCAGATCTCCCGAATGAAGGTTAATCAATGGGATATCCAAAGATTCTGCCATTGCGGTATAGCCCAGCTGGTCAAAGACATATTGCTGCATGGGATCTAGAACTTCAGGATCTTTTGTATAGTAGAAGGTATCCCCTTTAACATTGAAATCCTCTGCACCCATTGATCCTTCCCCAATGGATACTTCTTTTCCGGCATTTTTCATTAGCAAGGCAAGTGCTTTAATTACTTCCGGATTTGTGGTAAACCTGGGATCCGGCATGACCAGGTTGGGTTTCAGCATGATCCGGTTTTTACCCTGTGCGATCTTCTTTATCCCTCCAAGCAGTTCGATCGCTTCTTCAACTGCATAAGCAATATTATCATTCTTGATTTTGACCACACTTACCACAGGGGCCGGATCTTTAAGCGTGAACCCCGAGGCTATGCCCAGGGTGCCCACAAATCCTGTGACGACAAACTCCCGCCTGGTAATAGTTAGATGTTTCTTCATGAAGGTGAGGTAAGATTTGAGTATTCAAGTTGCTACCAATAAGACGCATAAGACAAGTATATTGTTGACATTTAATAGTTTGACAGAAGTGGTGAGTCAACCATCAATGGTCGGTTTATTCCTGAAGATGGTGGAGAGTTCTTTGAGAGACTTTTTGATTGGCTAAATGAATATCAGAAGAATCCAAGTGCTATAATTGGAGATTCCAGAATTGAATGAGCACCTCATTCCGGAGTTTATTCAATAATAAATCATATATCAAAAATTATGTAAATTTGATTAAGACATTATTTTTACCAGTCTCTTAAGGCAATTTGTTTATCGCAAGGATTTCTTAAGTATCTGTTAAAGATCTAGCAGAAATGACAAAAAAAAAGAGTCGATTGCTTGCAGCTATCATGTTTACGGATATGGTTGGCTATACGGCTCTTATGCAAAAAGATGAGCAAAAAGCAAAAGCGAACCGAGACAGGCATCGCAAAATCCTTCAGGATTCGGTTGCGACCCATGGGGGCAAAATACTTCAGTATTACGGGGATGGGGTTAATGTTGCCTCACGGATTGAAGGATTGGCTGTTTCTGGAAGTGTACTGATATCCGGTAAGGTATTCGATGAAATTAAAAATCACCAGGCTTTCTCAACAGCACATCTGGGAACATTCGACATGAAGAATGTCACTAAGCCCTTGGAGGTTTATGCCATCTCCAATGAAGGACTAGCCGTACCCACCGAGGAAGAGATCAAAGCAAAACCAAGAGACATATTAAAAAGCCTGGCAGTTTTACCCTTTGTAAACATGAGCTCGGATCCTGAGAATGAGTATTTCAGTGATGGAATTACTGAGGAGCTTTTGAATGTGCTGGCCCAGGAACCGGGGCTTCAGGTCACTGCCAGAACGTCCTCATTTGCCTTTAAAGGCCGGAATGAGGATATCAGACAAATCGGCGCTCAACTGGGAGCAAAGACCATTCTTGAAGGCAGCGTAAGGAAGGCAGGTAACAGGATCAGGATTACTGCCCAGTTGATCAGTACAGCCGATGGTTATCACATCTGGTCAGAAACCTATGACAGACAGCTGGAAGACATTTTTGAAGTTCAGGATGAAATGTTTCATTATTTAAAAAGGAGCGCTGAAAATAAGGACAATAGTGCGATATACATTCTTGTGTATCCACAGTTTAAAAAGTACCATCAGGATTCTCGGTTTATTGAGATTATTAAAAAAATAGGTCTCTGGAAATAGCTCAAAACTTTGCTTAATGGTAAGCTTTACATCCAACGCATCTTCATTAAATCATTGAAACGGCATGGAACAGCCATGCCTAAGAAATACTTAAATCCAGCATCATGAAAACTAAGCCCTCTACGCCATTAGCAGTATTATGCATATTCATTATTCAGCTTTGTACACTGAATGCCCAGGTCCAATCAGAAGTAATTGAAATCGGGATTATAAGCGATTATGCAGGTGCGCGTATCATGTATTCGCCGGTTGTAAAGGCAGACATCAGGACACTGACAGAATCAAAGTACAATGTTCAATTTCCGGAAGACAGGAATGTTGATGGAGCGTACAGTTACAATCAATTGAAGCAACATGTGCAGGAATTTCTTGCAGACGATGATCTGGACATTGTTATAGGCATAGGAGCAATGGTTTCGGAAATACTTGCCAGAAGCGGACCCTATCGCATACCTGTTCTTGCAAATGGGGTATTTCATCCAGGACATCAGAACGTTCCCATCACAGCCTCCAATACCTCTGGTGTGGAAAATTTCGGATATCTGGTAATGCCCATGTCCATTGAACGTGATCTGGATTTATTCCATTCTATTTATCCTTTCAAGAATCTGGGATTCCTGATTTATGAAGATTATCCCAACTCGATTCCTGGCTTCAATGATTTTTTCTTCAGTTTTTTGACTAGCTATGATGCAAACGCACAGATCATCCCCATAGGTAAAGATTACAAGCAGGTTCTTGATAATCTACCTGCTGAGTTGGATGCCCTTTATATAGGCTTTCTGTATGATTACGAAATGGATGAATACCTGGAAATTATTAATATGATAAATGATAAGAAACTACCCACTTTTTCTCTGATCGGAAGACCTTTTGTTGAAATGGGATTTCTTGCCGGTGCTGCCCCCGGGGCCCTGCTGGATAATCTGAGCCGCCGGATAGCCCTGGATGTTGAAAAAATCCTGAGCGGTGAAGATCCGGCAAATTTTCCGGTGACTGTTCAGTACAAAGATGAACTTGTTTTTAATATGAGGACAGCCCGCAGCATTGATTTTTTCCCATCATTTACCACACTCTCACAGGCTGAAGTCCTGTTTGAAGAAGATCTTGAAAATGCCCGGATCCTCACCTTCCCGGGTTTGATTGCAGAGGTGCTGGAAAACAACCTCAATCTCAAAGTGGCAAGCCAGGAAGTGTTGGCTGGTTCAAATGAGATCGATAAAGCCCGTTCAAATGTGTTGCCCCAGGTTGATCTATCAGCGAGTAATGTAATCATTGACAAAACAAGGGCAGAAGGATCATTTGGAATGAATCCACAAAAATCAACATTCGGCTCAGGACAATTCTCACAGGTTCTGTACTCTGAATCAGCATTTGCAAATATTAAAATTCAGAAAATCTTACAGAGGAGAAGAGAAACTGAGTTCAGTCAGCAGGAATTAGACCTGATATTACAGGCAGGTGAAGCCTACATCAATATATTACAAGCTCAGACCTATGAAAAGATTTTAAAGGAGAATCTGAACCTTACAAGGAAGCACCTTGAAATAGCACGGTTGAGACAGGAGGTGGGTTTTTCGGGTGCTTCGGATGTATTTCGCTGGGAAAGTGAAATTGAGCGGGTCAGTATTGAAGTGATGAATGCCAGAGCACAAAAACGAGTTGCTGAGATTGCCCTGAATGAAATCCTTAACCGGCCTCTGGACGAAACGTTTATTGTGGATGTCCTGAATAAAGACGATCCATTTATCACCGATCAGAACATGCTGGGCCTTATCTCAAATGCAAGAACATGGAAGTATTTTATAAGTTTTATGGTAAATGAAGCCCTTGAACGATCACCAGAGTTGCAACAACTTGATATGTATATTGAGGCCCAGGAGAGAATGCATTTATCCAACCGAAGGAGCCGGTATGCGCCAACGATTGGCATTCAAACACAGGGAGATTATTTTATATCCAGACGTGGGGTTGGCACTGAACCTATGGATCCCATTGAAATACCCGGAATGGATCCCATTATTATTGGAGCCGAGCTAAAAGATTACCAGTGGAACATTGGGATCACTGCTTCGCTTCCCATCTTCCAGGGGGGGTATAAAAACGCCGAGATCCGACAATCAGAGATTGAGCTTTCTGTCCTGAGGGAAATGAGAAATGACCTGGTCAATAAAATCTCTCAAAGATCTATCATAAGTTTCGAGTATATAGGAGCTTCCTCTCCCGCTATGGAGATGGCAGAACGGGCAGCAGAAGCAGCCAATAGAAGTCTTGATTTAAGCCAGGATGCATACAGGAGAGGCTTAATCAGTATAGTAGACCTGATTGATGTTCAGAAAGCTGCTGCACAGAGTAAACTTTCTGAAGCGAACTCAGTATATGAATACCTACTCGATTATCTTCAGGTATCCCGGGCTAACGGGATCTTTTTATTCCTGTTATCCGGAGAGGAAAAGACCAATCTGATGAGTCGCTTGCTGCAACACATGGTAACCAATGCACCCGATGAAACGATTCAATAACCTAAAATATCCCTAATCATGAAAACCAGAAGTTCAATAAGCATATTCACTGTAGTGATATTATCATTTTTCCTGTGCACCTGCAGTGGAGAAAGAAATAAAACCACAGAAATCTTAAGACCGGTCCGATATGAGAAGGTAATTATGTATGGCGGCGATCAAACCCGCACTTTTTCAGGAGTTTCCAAAGCAGGGGTTGAAACTAATTTAAGTTTCAAAGTTGGCGGTACGATCAATCGACTTAATGTAAAGGAAGGGGATCAACTCCATGCAGGTCAGTTGATTGCAGTTCTGGATGCTACAGATTATAACCTGCAGCTGGACCAGACAAAAGCAGCTCAAACCCAGGCCCAGGTCCAGATGCAAAATTCAAAATCAAGCTATGACAGGATATCGCAGTTATATGAAACAGGAAGTGTTTCAGTAAACGATTATGAACAGGCAAAGGCAGCCTATGAATCAGCAAATGCAGGTTTGAGTTCAGCCCGGAAGCAGGTACAACTTGCAGAGCAAAGGGTTGGCTATACGCGACTGAGAGCGCCTATAGCCGGACGTGTTGCGAGTCTGAATGCAGAAATAAATGAAAACGTTATGGCGGGATTTACCATCTTAACCCTGACATCCGGTTCAGATATGGAGGTCACCGTCGGCATGCCCGAATCTTTCATTTCCATGGTGAAAGAGGGGGGTGAGGTAGAGGTAAGATTCTCCTCAATGGCGGACAGGAATTTCAGCGGTATCATTTCCGAAGTATCATATATAGTTGGCTCATCATCAACTACCTATCCTGTAACCATAAAACTGGAAAATCCATCTGAAGACATCAGGCCTGGCATGACGGCAAATATCACCATTAACCTTAGCTCAGAGAGTGAACAGGAAACCATCCTGGTGCCTACTGTTGCGGTAGGAGAAGAAAATGATGAGAATTTTGTCTATGTAATAAAAATTATCCGGGGTGATACCGCAACGGTACACAAAAGGATTGTTCGCCTTGGGGAACTTACAGGTGGAGGATTTGAGATTACCGAAGGGCTTGAGGATGGTGAAATGGTTGTGACCGCAGGAGTCAGTAAGCTGACCGAGGGATTAAGGGTAAAACTTCTTCAATAATAAGGATGATAACATAAATATGAAATCATGAGATTAACCAGTTTTGCTATAAAGAACAACAGGATCACTTATTCTTTAATAGTGATTATCCTTTTTATGGGAATTCTGACTTTTACCCAGATGCCCAGGGATGATATGCCTCCATTCAAGATCCGATTTGCATCTATAGTATGCACTTTCCCTGGTGCCAGTCCTGAGCGTGTCGAAATGCTTGTTACAGATAAAATTGAAAAGGTGGTTCAGGAAATACCCGAGGTAAATTATATTGAAAGTGAATCAAGAACAGGGGTATCTGTGGTTATCGTTGCCTTAAAAGAAAATGTTACCGAGCTGAGGCCGATATTCGATGATTTACGAAGAAAAGTGGAAGGTATACAATACCAGCTTCCGGAGGGTGTTGTGCCGGACATCAATGATGATCTGGGTGAAATATTTGGAATCATCGTTGGATTGACCGGTGAAGGATTTTCTTATGCTGAACTTAAAGATGTTGCAGATGAAATCAGGGATGGACTCATCAAGATCCCGGATGCAGCAAAGGTAGAAATTGCCGGTGCACAGGAGGAAAGGATTTTTATTGAGTATGATAATGCAAGCATCGCCAAATTAGGTCTGACTCAGCAGTTGCTAAGGGATATTCTATCCAACACAAATATTATTTTTCCCGGTGGGGATATTATTGTTGGTAATGAGCGGATCATACTTGAACCCACTGGTAGTTTCGAAAAGCTGGAAGACCTGAAACGTGTAATTGTTTCGGCGGAAAGCGGCCAGATGGTTTACCTGGGTGATATTACAAACATCCGTCGGGGATATGATGATCCACAAAGGACCATAGTCAGGATCAATGGTGAACCAGGAATGGCACTGGCCATATCCCTGAAGGAGGGGGGGAACATTGTGAGCCTCGGAGAGCAGATTGATCAGGCTATTGAGCGTTATCAGCAAATGTATCCTATTGGCATTGAAATACTTCGAATTGCCTCACAGGATCTGGTAGTTCAGGAATCTGTCATGGACTTTATCGGTAACCTGGTTCAAAGTGTGGTAGTGGTACTTCTGGTCATGTTGTTGTTCCTTGGATTCAGGACAGGCATGGTCGTGGCCAGTCTGATCCCATCGGTCATTGTGATGACCCTACTGATAAGTGGAAATCTTAATATCGGATTGAACCAGGTTTCATTGGCCTCTTTGATCATTGCACTGGGAATGTTGGTTGATAATGCCATCGTCGTTTCTGAATCCATCATGGTAAAAATGGAAAAAGGTGAAAAACCATTCGATGCTGCCATTAGCACTACAAAAGAATTAAGCATACCCTTGTTAAGCGCATCTCTGACTACATCTGCCGCTTTTCTTGCATTCTTCCTGGCTGAATCAATAATGGGAGAGATCATGGGTCAACTGTTTGTGGTTGTTACGATTGCATTATTATCCTCCTGGCTTCTCGCCATGACATTGATACCCATGTTGTGCATAAGCTTTATCCGGATCAAAAAAACCAAAACCTCTCAAGCTAAAAAGAAAAGTAACTTTGACAGGTTCAACAATTACTATGGGAAGCTACTTACCGGAAGTCTTCGAAGACCCTACATCCTGATCACTGCAATCGTAATCGTATTCTTCCTTGCGATGAGCGGATTTTCAAAGCTGCCATTTATTTTCATGCCTGAAAGTGAAAGAGCCATTGTTTCGGCTAATATTGAATTACCTCTTGGCACGGACATTAAAAGAACCGAACAAGTTATAATAGAAATTGAGGATTTCATCAAGGATAGCCTTTTAGTCTCTGGCATCAGAATGGAAGGTGTAATAAGCTGGTCATCTTATATTGGAGAAGGAGCCCCTAAATATGACCTGGGATACATGCCCCCGGAAGCGAGTCCTAATGCTGCCCATATCCTTCTTAATACATCATCGGGTAAAATCAATCAAAAAGTAATAGATGATCTGTATTCTTTCTGTTTTGAGAATTACCCTGAGATGATGGCCACTGTTTCAAGACTTGGCACAGCGGGAGCTTCGTCTACCCCAATTGCAATCAGAATCTCAGGGAAGGATCCGGAAGTATTATTTGAATTGGCTGGCGAAGTGAAACAGAAACTTCGTGGGATTTCCGGAACAAAGAATGTGGATGATAACTGGGGAATGCGGAATAAAAAACTGATAATCGATATCGATCAGGCAAAGGCAATACTTGCAGGAGTTAGCAGCCAGGATATCGCTGTATCCTTGCAAACAGTACTGGCAGGATCATATATTGGCCAATTCAGGGAAGGCGATAAGGTAATTCCAATTATCATGCGTAACCAACAGACCCAGGCACAGGATATTGATAAACTGGAAAGCCTGAATATTTATGCCCAGTACTCCGGAATAAACGTTCCTTTAAAACAGGTTGCAGATGCCAGGATTATCTGGGAAGCATCAAAGATTCTTAGAAGAGATCTTTACAGGACTATAACCGTTACTTCTGAAGTTGAAGAAGAGCATACAGCATTTGAAATAATGCAACAACTCCTTCCTGAAATGGACAACGATTTAAAATCCTGGCCCCTCGGATATCAGTATTTTGCTGGTGGTGAAGCAGAAGAAAGTGAAGATGCAATGAACGCTGTAACCGAGAAATTGCCAATCTCTGTTTTTATCATCCTGCTGCTGCTGATCGGTCAGTTTAACAGCATGAGGAAATCCGCCATTGTTTTGCTCACAATACCGCTGGGATTAATCGGTGTGATTGCAGGTCTGCTGCTTGTAAAATCTTATTTTGGCTTTATGGCCTTTATGGGACTCATATCACTGGCTGGAATAGTGATTAATAATGCAATTGTACTGCTGGACCGAATAAAAATTGAACGTGAGGAATTTAATCGCCCCCCCCAGGAAGCCATAATTGTTGCTGCTCAGCAGCGCTTCAGACCGATATTATTAACAACAGCAACCACCTCCCTCGGATTGATACCCTTATGGGTGGGAGGAGGGACCATGTGGCGTCCACTGGCCATTACCATCATTTTTGGTTTACTTTTCGCTACCATTATTACACTGCTGTTCGTACCGGTACTTTATAAATCCTTTTTCAGAATCAGTTATAAAAACTACAAAAAACCAATAGTGAATAAGAAGTAAAATTGAGAAAATTCAGTGCTTTCTTATGAGTCTTATACACCGTTTACGTCTAGAGCTACTAGCAGTTCATCAACGATAATGTTATAGGGTGTTTCAATCGCGTAAAAGAGCTCATCCATATTTACATCATCAATACCGTATAATGAATCACTGAGTTTTTCATAATATGACAGGATTCCACCATCTAAGCTTATTCCGGTAAATAGTCCTTTGCTCCTGTGATAGGAATAAATTTCAGCCTCAAATGTAATATCAGTACTTGAATAAGAATCGCTTATAACGGGTCCTGCAGCCACTCCAACATCGCTTCCAAGGGTGATTTCTTCTTTATCAATATCTATAATATCATTTCTGTCTTTGAAAAGCAGGATGATATCTGAAGTCTGTGCACCGATTTTGAATCCCTGGTTTCCTTCACGGAGTGTGACAAAGAAGGGATTGCTCCAGGAACCATCCTCATTATGCATCACTACAATACCTCTTCCACCCGCTCCATTAAATGGTCCGGCAACTACCTGGCAGGCTTTCGGAAAGATCACAATTCCTTCCGATTCATTAATCAGGCTTTGAGGTATTCCGTTTACTGGTGCCCCCATACCCTTGTCAATGACCCTTACAGCCATTTCAAGTGTATTTGTAGCCTCATCGAGTGTTTTTGTAGCCTTTTCATGTTCACCTGATTTACTGTCCCCCTGTGAGGGTGCAGCAAACAAAGTTCCAACTGAAATTGTAAGTATGGAAACTAAAAATATATTCCGTATTGCTTTCATGATTTCTGCCTTTAATCCGATTGTCTTAATTTTAAACTCAATCGAATATACGGAGGTGTATTCCTTCTGTTAAATATTTGAAATGGAATGAATAGCAATTGTAATTAATGGTTAAATAAATGGGATGAATTGGAAAATTTGGGATGAATGGTGTAGGATGTAACCCGGCAATCGATCCTTCAATATCTAGCACAAGACGTGATGATCAATAGTTTGTCCAGAGCCTAATCGACGCGATTGTTGTGATAGGTTCATTGCAATTTGGATTGGAAAGATTAACTAACGAGCTGGGATCGGGTGGTGATTGCTTCCGCGTTTTCCACACTGTTTATTCAAAGCAAAAATCTGTTAATAAATTATAAATTAATCATATAAATGGAACCCTTATTTGTAAAAGGTTTTAATATTGCTAGCTACAGAGTTATGATATCCGAAAGTATATTTTGCAGATAATTGGATTCTATGAAATGCGCCCTTCGTTCTGTAGCCTTCCCCTTGTTGAAGCCTTTCCTTTTTTAGGACGCAGTAATTAAAGAAAATTTTCCTGAATTGACCCCTCCCTTATTTTCGATCATGTCAAAAGTAGAGACTCCGGGCTTGTTTTACTTTTTTCATACATATCATTTCATGAACCTTTGCAGCAGTTTTGATTTCAATATAAAAAGTATCATATAGATAATCCGGAAAACTCTGTCTATCTGGACAATTACTTTGGGCTTCCTGATTGTAGTCATCCTGCTCTGGAGCAACTAGGAAGAAAGCGCCAGCAGCCTGGATCAAGACTGAAAGATTCTGAGCTATTTATTCAAGCTCGCAAAAACAAAACCCGCTGACTGTCAGCGGGTTAAAATTATCTCCTGAGGTCGGTAGCGTATGGATTCAGACAATTCCCAATACTCCTGTATATCCTTAATCATATCTTCTACAAAGAATTACAAACTTTTCAATCAAAGTAGAAGTAATTAAACCCAACCAAAAACAAATTTTATACGCCAACTTTACGCCCAATTGACTTTCCCAAAATTTAAGTTTGTGTTTTTACAAAACAGACATTACTATGGGAAGAATCAAAAATGAAATTCGAAGCAAAAGACAAGCATTATGAATCATTATGCAACAAATAAACCGATTATTTAATGCAATATTTGCAACGATAAATTTTGAGATGCAACGAACAAGGTGTATTTTCGTTGTAAATTATGCAACGAATGGGCGTTTATATATATCAAAAAAATAACTGGCCAAACTTCACTTGGAAAGCAGAAGACATTGTCAATCTGCTCAGTGAGGCAAGAAACCTTCAGGGGCGATTGATTGGTAAAATGGAGTCTTTGGGATTTGACCTGAGAAATGAGGCCCAGTTGGATACCTTAACACTTGATGTACTTAAGTCTTCAGAAATCGAAGGAGAAATTTTAAATCCGGACCAGGTTCGTTCATCCATCGCAAGGAGATTGGGAATGGAAATTGCGGGTTCAGTGGATTCTGACAGAGATGTTGACGGAGTTGTTGAAATGATGCTCGATGCAACACAAAACTGCTTCATACCATTAACTGCTGAAAGGCTTTTTGGTTGGCATGCTGCCCTGTTTCCTGCTGGAAGAAGTGGGATGCACAAAATCACAGTTGCAGATTGGAGGAAGGACTCAACAGGGCCAATGCAAGTTGTGTCCGGAGCTATGGGAAAAGAAAAAGTACATTTCCAGGCACCAGATTCCGAATTAGTGGCGAATGAAATGCTTCTGTTCCTGGACTGGTTCAACGATGACGATAAAACAGATCTGGTCATCAAAGCTGCAATTGCCCATCTTTGGTTTGTAACCATACATCCTTTTGAAGACGGAAATGGAAGAATCACAAGGGCATTATCGGACATGATATTAGCCCGCGCGGACAAAAGTAATCAAAGATTTTATAGTATGTCGGCCCAGATCCGAAAAGAGCGGAAAGGATATTATGAGATACTAGAAAAAACTCAAAAGGGAGATCTGGATATAACGGAATGGATAAAATGGTTTTTGCAATGTTTAATAAATGCTCTAAAAGCTACTGAATCAATATTGAGTCAAGTGCTTTTCAAAGCTGATTTCTGGAATAAACACTCGAAGACAATAATAAATGAAAGGCAGAGAAAGCTGATAAACAAACTGCTGGAGGGATTCGACGGCAAACTGACTTCTTCTAAATGGGCGAAAATTGCTAAATGTTCAAAAGATACTGCGATCAGGGACATTAATGACCTGATAGATAAAAACATATTAAGAAAAGAAGCTGCAGGTGGAAGAAGTACTAATTACGAATTAGTGAAATGAAAATACGCCAACTGAACGCCAAAAGGGGGACAACAAAAAATCGAACTTCCTCGTTATCAGAGAGTTCGATTTTTATGTTGAGGTCGGTAGCGGAGTGTATTTCATTACTCTTTTTAGGCATTTTCTTACTCTTTATAATTTATCGTGCTGATATAGTGATGGTTGCAAATTGGTGATTTGGGAATTATAAGTATTTCGTTTGCCCCAAAGCGTATTTAGTTGCCTCATATATGATACATCAAGGCAATTCTTTACACTCCTTTAGGATCCCCTAATCTTTACATTAAGTTAGACCTGCTGCATAATCTTTCATTTCCAGTTTAATCAGGATGTAGTATCTTAGATAAGATAATACCTTTCATAGACCTGCAATTATTGCTAAAGCATGAAAGATCCGGGCAAAAATGTTTCGAATAATCACTTGAGTTTTGAGTCTTTCCTCGGAGAATTATCCTCAGAACTGGTAAATCTGCCATTCGAATCCATCGACAAGGCAATTGAATCCAGCATGAAATCGCTGGTGGAATACTTCAATGCAGATCGCTGTCACCTGGGGCAATTCACAGACGACCAATCAAAAATTATAGTCTCATATTTTTATACAAGACCCGGTTTCAACATTCCGCAAATTGCCAATGTCTCAGATCACTTCTTAACCTTTGTGTATGAGAGTATCAAGCAGGACAAGCTGATTGCGTTTTCCAAATCCTCCGATTTACCCAGTCATGCCAGTCAGGATCGCGCAGTGATCGATAAGATGGGCATAAAATCACTGCTCGTTCTTCCCATAAAAATAGCTGATGTCGTGCAATTTGGCTTTTCATTATCAACGGTCACGAAACATATTACATGGGATAAAAAGGCAATTAACAGGATCAGGATAACAGCAAATATCCTGGCTCATGTGATTCAAAGAAAAATCACTCTGAAGCAGATGATGGAAGAAAAGGAATGGGCTGAAGCTGTGATAGAGGGAATGCCACAGGTGGCTTATGTCTTTGACTTGCAGGGCAGGTTGAAGCGCTGGAACAAGAATCTGGAAGTCCTATATGGATATGC
>Ga0316190_10000675_pt1 | contig 23915 bp, 22 predicted proteins | sample Eddworburrow2_MG_FD_204929 | JGI IMG/M metagenome (GOLD analysis project Ga0316190, IMG submission 204929) | Coastal sediment microbial communities from Maine, United States - Eddy worm burrow 2 | ecosystem: Environmental > Aquatic > Marine > Coastal > Sediment | place: USA: Maine | collected... | reverse complement strand
TGGTGCCGAGATGGACAAAGGTGTCGATGGTGCCCGACGACAGGTCGATGCGACGGATCCGCTCATTGAAGAAGTCCGAGATGTAGAGATCGCCGTCGGGGCCGATCAGGACATGCTCGGGGTTATCTAACTCGGCGTCGACGGCCGGCCCACCGTCACCGCTGAAGCCCCCGTTCGGCCCCTGGGTCGGGGTACCCGCCACCGTCGAGATCTTGCCGTTGGTGTCGACTCGGCGGATCACATGATTGAAGTGGTCCGAGAAATAGACATCACCGTTGGAGGCCGCAGCGATACCGACGGGGCTGTTCAACTCGGCCGCCGTGGCGTCGCCGCCATCACCGGAGAAGTCTTGTTCGCCCGTACCCGCAAAGGTGCTGATGGTCCCATCGGAGCCGGACACCTTCCGGATCACATGATTGAGGAAGTCCGAGATATAGAGGTCACCGTTGCAGGCCAGGGCCAGGTCATGGGGGAAGAAGATGCCGGCATCGGTCGCCGGTCCGCCGTCACCATGGTTGAACGTGGGCGGTATTACACCCAACTGGCCTGCGACGGTGAACAGCGCACCCACCGCGTGGCCGGCCGCCCCGGGCTGACCGCTACACGAGGTCGGCGGCGGTGGTGGCGGGGGAGGAGGAGGCGGGGGAGGAGGAGGCGGGGGTGTCGTGTTGACCGCTTGGTCGTAGCGGAACAGGAACGCGGCCATCTGGCCCCGCGACACGGGATCGGCCGGCGCGTAGCGCCCTCCACCGACCCCCTTGGTGATGCCGGTCTGGGCCAGCCAGGACACCGGGCCGGCATAGAACGCACCGGCGGGAATGTCCGCAAACCCGTGAGGGGCGGCCGGTGCCGGGTTACCCGCCAGGCGATGCAGGAACGCCGCCATCTGAGCCCGGGTCACTACGTCGAACGGCCCGTACTTGCCCGCGGAGACACCCTTGGTGATGCCCCGGTCCGCCAGCCACGACACGGCTTCGTCGTAGAACACGCCCGCGGACACATCCCCGAAGCCATGGGCGGGGCTGCCGCCGGGGGTGTTTTCCAGGCGGTGGAGGAAGGCCGCCATCTGGGCCCGATTGACGAGGGCGTCGGGGGCAAAGCGTCCGCCGCCCACCCCTTCGGTTATCCCTTTGTCGGCCAGCCACGCCACCGAAGCGGCATAGAAGGCATCGGGTGGCACATCGCTGAAGGTCGGGGCCGCACTCGCCACCGACGTTTGAGTCAGGACCGTGGTCATCAGACCAAGAGTGGCCAGCAGGGCCGTCAAGACCCGCCCGAACCTTCTTCCGGCTCGCCTCCGCGTCGCCACCCGCCCGTCGGGCGCGCTCACTCTTTCATACATACGTTTTCCACCACCGAGTTCATTGGGTAGATCAGCTCGGCAACGTCACGGTTCGCCCATCCCGTGTCGCCAAACGCTCGAACTGATTCCGCCTATTATTACTGGACACCCCCGAGTATGAGGGCTCCAGTCGAAAATGAAAACCGAGTCGAACTCATCAGGGGGACCGAGACCAAAATCCGACCCCTCGATCTGGCCCTGAGCTGGGCTAAGGGTCCATCCTCGGCCTTGATGGGCAGTTCTCCTCATGGGTATTCAACCAGGAAGCTGGTTGGGTGTATCTACGCCTTCCCCATTGGGGCGGGCTACGGCTGCGGCGTCGGCGGAGGCCGCAACCGTGTATCCACACCCCGACTTCCTTTGGGATTCGGGTAGGTGGAATCGCAATGTGCGCGGGTCCTGGAGGTTCGGCGGAGCTCCAGGACCCGCGATGCGCGCCACGACGCGAGCGCCCCTTCCAGCGTTCGATGCGCTGTTGTGCGAACAACTGTTCGCTCCATGGTGTTACCATAACGGCCATGCCTGATTTGGCCCATCATCCCGTGGCGCCGGCACTGGTCTCGCAGCCGTCGCTGTTCGGACTCGGCGAGCCAACGTTTGACCCCGGGTTCGCCCAGATGACCCATGTAGGTCTCGGCATGGGGGCATGGCTCGACCTCGCCACCGGCTGGCTCCAGGGACACGAGCAGGCGTTCGACGCGTTGCGCACTCGGCTCGACTGGACCACCCACCGGCGACCGATGTACGACCGGATCGTCGACGTCCCGAGGCTGCTCGGCTCCGATCCGTCCGCCGGGGCGGGACACCCGGTGCTGGCGGCGGCCAGCGATGCGCTCAGCGCTCGATACGGGCTACCGCTCGACGAGATCAGCTTTGCCATGTACCGAGATGGCCGGGACAGTGTGGCGTGGCATGGGGACATCAGCGGCCGGACCCGCACCCGGTCCGTGGTGGCTACGGTCTCGCTCGGCCAACCGCGACCGTTCGTGCTGAGACCAACCCCCAACGCCCAAACAGGGCCCAGATCCAAACCCAAATGCCTGCGGTTCGAGCTCGGTCATGGGGACCTGGTCGTGATGGGCGGCACCATCCAGCGGACCTGGCAACACGCCGTGCCGAAGACGGCCCGGGCGGGAACCCGCATCGTCGCCATGTTCCGCCATCGCACGGAGGCACCCGTGCCCGACCATAGATATTGAGGCACCCGTGCCCGACCATAGATATTGAGGCACCCGTGCCCGACCGCAGAGGTCAGCCCGGCCGGATGAACGCCTCACGGGCGGCATCGACAGCCGGCCGAGTGGCGCACCCCGCCAGATGATCGTTGACCAGGCCCATGGCCTGCATCAGCGCGTACATGGTCGTCGGGCCCACAAACCGCCAGCCCCGCGCCTTCAGATCGGTGCTCAGCGCCTTGGAAGCCGGGGTCTGTGACAGGTTCATGAGTGCCTCATGATCGACCAGCTTCGGGCGGGCGGACGCCTCTGGTTCGAACCGCCAGAAGTAGGCGGCCAGACTGCCGTCCTGTTCGACGAGCTCGATCGCCCGTTGTGCGTTATTGATCGTGGCCTCGATCTTTGCCCGATTGCGGACGATTCCGGCGTCGTTCATGAGCCGCACCCGATCGGAGTCGTCGAATCCCGCCACCGCCGCCAGATCGAACCCGGCGAACGCCGCCCGGAAGTTCTCCCGCTTGCGAAGAATGGTGAGCCAGCTCAGACCGGCCTGGAAACCTTCGAGACACACCTTCTCGAAGAGGAGAACGTCCTCGGCGGTCGGTTCACCCCACTCGACATCGTGATAGCGCTGATAGTCGGCGTCGTCGCCCGGCCACCCGCACGCCACCGAACCGTCCGATCGTCTCACCAATCCAACGGGCAGCTCGCTCACGCCCCAACACTAATCTCCGTGGTCCAGTTCGAAGCCAAACCGTCGCACTGAACCACTCAGCAGCTGGCTTCGAGGAGCGGAACGTAGTCGGTCGGTGTCACCCACCCCGGGTCGTTGTCGCGGAGCCTCACGCTGGCGGCACCCGTCTCGATGACCGACGGCACCGCCGGATCGATCTCCCAGGTCACACAGAACACCCTGGTGTACGCGGCCGCATTCTGCTCATGGGCGACGAGGCCGAGTCGCCATCGGTTCCCGTCGCGCCGCAGGGCCAGAATGGTCGACGCCCGAAGGTCGCCATAGCTGGACTGAAAGCTCGCGTCGCTCTGGTGGGCCTTGCGTGGATTGAGGGCGCGCACGGTGTTCCAGTCGTCCACCGCCAGTGCCGTGGCATACTGCTGAGCCAAGATCAGGGCGGGGTCGGGCGGGGGAGCGGTGGTCGTCGGGGCCACCGTGGTCGTGGTGGCCAAAGCGGTTGTCGTGGTGCTCGTCGTGGTCTCCACCACCGTCGGGACGACCGCGGCGACGCTGGTGGTGGGCGCAGGGAGCGAGGTCGATGCGCCTGGCCCCGGAAGGGAGCTCGACGGGGTCCCGCCGGATCCGACCGGTGTCGAGTCGCCACGCCGCAACAGCACCAAGGCGACCGCGGCCGCGACCGTGAACGGCACCACGACGCTGATGAGCAGCAGGGCGAGCATCGACGGGCGCCGGTTCGGCGCCGGTGGGCGCGACCCACTCGGCGACTGGCCCCAGCCCGCCGCTTGCGGGGTGGTCGTACGGGTGAAGGGGTTGCGACCCGTCACATGTCCTCCTCGTGCCCGCCCGAGCGTAGACCGGGATGGGCCCAAAGCCGGCCCACCGCCGCTCGTCGACCAGCCACGCCTCACCGTTTCCCGGGTCACCCGGCCTACCCTGGCGAGCGATGAACCCCCGCATTGCGATGGCGCTGGCCACGACCGTGCTCATCGGTTGTAGCGGGTCCTCGCCTACTACCAGCACGGTCCTGGCCGAACCGACGACGGTTCAGCCGGAGACCGCCGCGTCGCGGACCAACCCACCGACCATCCCGGTCGTGGTCACCTCGACGACCACATCGACGACGACCCCCCGAGCCGCAGCCCTCGAGTGTGTGAGCCAGATGACGACCTCGGAGCGGGTGGCCCTGTTGTTGATCGGACTCGGCACCCAGCCTGTGCTGGCCACCGTCGACCCGACGTTGGTCGGCAGTGTGGTGCTCGTCGGACAGGCCGATGCCGGTATCGAGTCGACCCTGAACTATCTCTCCGGCCAGCGGACACCGCGGTTGCTCACCATGGTCGACGAGGAAGGGGGACGGGTTCAACGACTGGGCTCGGTCATCGGCGAACTGCCGTCGGCCAGCTCGCTCGGCGATACCGGCACACCCGCCCAGACCCGCGCGATCATGGCCGAACACGGGCGCAAGCTCGCCGAACACGGATTCAACGTGAACCTTGCGCCGGTAGTCGACGTGGGTGGCGGCCCTGGCATCGAGTCGCGTTCCTACTCCGATGATCCCGCCGTCGTGATCGAACACGCCCAGGCCGCCGTCGAAGGTCTGCTCGAAGCCGGGATCGTCCCCGTGATCAAACACTTTCCGGGGCACGGGTCGGCCAGCGCAGATTCCCACCAGCGGCTCCCTCTCGCCCCCTCGCTCGACGAGCTGCGCCGCAGCGACCTTCTTCCATTCCAGGCCCTGTTGGCCACCCACGGCACCGACATCGCCGTGATGGTCGGCCATCTCGACGTTCCCGGTCTGACCACCGAAGGCCGACCGACGAGCCTTTCGCCCGCGACGATCGATGGACTCCTGCGCACAGAGCTCGGATTCGACGGAGTCGTCATGACCGACTCGCTGCAGATGGGCGCTGTCTCGGCCCGCTGGTCCGAGCCCGAAGCGGCGGAGCTCGCCATTCTCGCCGGGGCCGACATGGCCATGGTCGCCGTCGATGTGGTCGGCGACGCGCACGCTCGTCTGAGTGCCGCCGTCGCCTCCGACGCACTCCCCGAAGCTGAGCTGGACCGCAGGGCCGCTCGGGTCCTCCAGCTCATGGGTCACGAGCCTTGTGGAAGCGCCCCCCACCCGTGAACCCCACGGTTCGAACGGGGAACTTCCGCGCTCTGGGGCAGGACGATTACGCCGCGAATTCAGTATCGGTACGATAACGACGTGAATCCGCCAAGCACCGGCTCGCCCCTGCCGCACATACCCGGCTTCAAGGTGCTCGAACTGGTCGGCCGCGGCGGTTTCAGCTCGGTCTACCGGGCGCATCAACCCGTGATCGATCGGGTCGTCGCCATCAAGGTTCTCAACCTCGACGTCACCAACCCTGCCGACCAACGCCGATTCGAGCGGGAGTGTGGCGCGGCGGGCCGCCTGACCGGCCACGGCAATGTCGTCCAGTTGTACGACTACGGCTTCCTCGACGGGACCCGGCCTTACATCGTCATGGAGTACTTCGCCGGCGGCTCGGTGGCCGACCGGCTGGCCGACGGTATGCCGGTTTCGGCCACCGAGACGGTCGCCATCGGCCGGCGAATCGCCGACGCCCTCGACGCCGCGCACATGAAGGGCATACTCCACCGGGATGTGAAACCCGAGAACATCCTCATCCGGGCGAACGGCGACCCGGCTCTGGCCGATTTCGGCATCTCGACCACCGACCACAATCGCTCGATCTCCCAGCTGAAGGACACGTTTTCGCCTCTACACGTGGCCCCCGAGACCGTCGAAGGCCGCGAGCCTGGCACCTCGTCAGACGTCTATTCGCTGGCGTCGACCCTCTGGACGATGATCCAAGGCCGCGCTCCGTTCGAGCGGGGCGACACCACCCTCGTGGCGCTGGCCATGCGCATCATCGGCGAGCCCGTACCGCCCTTCGAAACCGGTCGAGCAAACGAACAGATCGAAAACACCTTGCGGTGGGCGCTCAACAAGCGACCCGAGGACCGACCGGACTCTGCCGCCCACTTTCGCGACGCTTTGGCGACGGCCTCAGAGACCCCACCGACAGCCAGACCAAGAGGTGACACGACCACCCTGGCTCCGCAACGCGCAGACCGCCACAGCCCACAGATCGGTGGTCCGCGTCACTCCCCGGTCAGCTCCAGCCCCGCGTCCCGACCCCCGGCCACGGCAGACCAGGCCGGCTGGCCGGCATGGGTCTATGTTCTGGCCGCAGTGCTCGCGGCCGTCGCGGCGTTCAGTGGCGTCATGGTCGTCGCCGCGCTGCGATAACCGCAGGACGAGGTGATTCTCCGTGCGTCACGCCATGTCCGCGGTGCGAGCCAGTTCGTTCACGCGCCGGCTGAGCGCTTCGTAGACCGACCGTTCGGCCTCCCACGCGCCCTCCAGCGTCGAGACGGTGCTTGCGGGTTGGATCGCCGACGGTTCGATCAGCTGACGAAGCTGCAGCACGCTTTGCCGGTAGCGGTGCGCGAGGCTGACCACCTCTTCGTCAGAGACCATGACGAGATGCCGGGCCAGATCGGTTGCGATGAACCGCTCCAGCTCGATGAGCCCGCTGGTCGTCGTTGACAATGTCCCGGCGTCGGGGTCCTCCCCCGCACCCAACAGGCCGCTGATTTTGTTCACGGGTGCCCGCTGTTGGGCCAGGTCCTGGTTCACGAGAACCGTCAGTTGCTGGACCCGCTGCAAGGAAAGACCGCCGGTCACCCCTGGCACAGAGGTTTGTCCCCGCATCCTCGACATGATGGTGTGAGCCAGTGACATCCCAAAGAACGCGACGGTTCCCGTCGCGATGAGAAGTACTGCCCAAGTGCTCGGATTCTGCCAGCCCACGGCGGACCACCCTACGTGATCCATCGACCCGATCGGTGGTCGAACGAGCCAAATTTTCGGCCCGATCGGAATTCGCCGAGGTCAGCCGATCGGACGTACGGCAAAAAACAGTTCTTGCCTCGTTCTTGGCCTGGTAATGCGTTGGGCCCAAACGGACCGGAGGTCGAGTTCCCCACCGCCATGAACCGGGTTCCGCTACCGTTCGCGGATGACCGATTCCGTCGCCGCCAGCTCCGTGACGTTCCACGCCACGGGCACGCCCTTGGAATCGATGGACCGCCTCGGGGCCCGGCTTGGCTTCTCGCCAGGGGAGCTGTGGGTCAAGCGGGACGATCTGACCGGGCTGCCCGGCGGGGGCAATAAGGCTCGCAAACTGGAATACCTGTGCGCCGACGCCATCACGCTCGGAGCCGACACCTTGCTGACCGGCGGCGCGCCGCAGAGCAACCATGTCCGGATGACCGCCGCCGCTGCTCGTCGGTGCGGCCTGGAGGCCGCCGCGGTGCTGAGAGGGGACCGCCCCGGTCGAACCGAAGGAAATCTCGTGCTCGACGACCTGTTCGGGTTGAAGATCTTCTGGGCCGAGTCCGGCGAGTGGGAGCCATTGTTGGCCGAAGCCGCGGAGGCCCTTCGGGCCACCGGCGCCAATCCGTACCCGATCCCCATAGGCGGCTCCTCACCAGTGGGCGCCCTCGGGTACGTGCGCTGCGCCGACGAGCTGTCGAGCGAGGCGCCGGACCGATCCACGATCGTCATCGCCAGCGGGTCGGGAGGGACCCACGCGGGCCTGGTGGCTGGATTCGGTGATCATTCCCGAGTGTGGGGCGTCGGGGTAGGAGCCGTCGACGATCTCGCCCCCTCAGTGCGCGCCCTCGCCCGGGCCACCGCCGAACATGCCGGACGAACCCCTCCCGAAGGCGAGGTGCGGTTGGACGAACATCTGTCCGAGCATGCGTACGGGGCCCCGATCGCAGAGGTCCATGACGCCATCAGAATGGTCGCAGAGCTGGAAGGTCTCGTGCTCGATCCGGTCTACACCGGTCGAGCCATGGCCGGATTCATCGCCGCGTGTCGCAGAGGCGAGTTCGGCGGCGGCCAACCGGTCGTGTTCATCCACACCGGGGGCCTGCCCGCCCTGCTCACCAGCCGATACTCCGACTGGTTCCCCACGACCGGCACCTAACACCAGCCGCCTATCGGCGGGCGACCGCGTGCTCCTCGGTCCGCCGACGAGCCTGGGCTCGCCGTGCGTCCCGGTACGCGAGCAAAGCCAAAAAGACTATGCCCGCCATGACACCAAAGAACAGCAGGCTTTGGAGCGAGCCGCCCCGGTCGCCCGGGCTCGTCGGCCTCTGCCCGGAGTTCGGCCGCGAAATGATGCGCGTCCCGTTACCCGCGCCGGGCTGACCAGAGTCAGGCTCGCCCTGGAAGGCCGCCGTGGCGCTACCGGCCGCAGCATTCGGGGATGCTCCGGCCGGTGAGCCACCGAACACCGCGCTCGCCGACACGATGGCCAGCATCAACACCGTGGCCATCGTCAACACGGTGGCCAACATCAACCCAGTGCCCAATACCGACAAGGTCCCCGGCCGAGCGCTGAACCGGACCGCCGCACCGCAGCCCCCGGTCCCAGCACGGTTGGTCCTCAGGGCTGGCCGATGCAAACTCACAGTCCCCGATGGTACGCGCATCAGAGATCGAGCCATAGTCGGTCTGTCAGCCGAGCCCACGACCAGGGTGTCCCCAACTAGACGCCGCGTCCATGGAAAACTGGGTGTTCCGCGCTGACCGGCGTGGGTGAGGAATTGGGTACGAGATGCTCTCGGCGCTTCAGAACAAGTTCTTCTTGATCAATATCGCCGTCATGGCGGTGCTGGGCTGGGTGGTGTACTCCCTTTTCCTCGGCCCAGGCGCGGACTGTGATCCGGCACAGATCGACTATGTCGGCGCCAGCGTCAACCGACTCCAGTGCGCCAACGAGATCATCCCGGTCGCCGACTTCACCAATGCCAACCTCTCCGGAGCCGACCTCCAACGCACGCGCATCGGCGATCCGGCCAACAACACCTTCGCGGTGTTCACCAACGCCAACCTCTCGGGCGCCAATCTCGTCGAGGCCAACATCGTCGGAGGAGGGTTCGTCGACGCGAAACTGTCGAAGATCAACGCCATCCGTTCGGACATGCGCCGCGGCGACTTCACCGACGCCTCGCTGTCCAATGCCACGCTCATCCAGTCGACGTTCACCGACTCGAAACTCGTCCACGCCGACCTCTCCAACGCCAAGATGGACTATTCGACCTTCAATCGGACTTCGCTGATCGAAGCCGATCTCAGCGGGGCCAAGCTCAAGTTCGCCGATCTGCGAGAGGCCAACCTCACCGGCGCGGACCTGTCGGGAACAACCATGATCGGCACCGACCTCCGCGGCGCAGATCTGCGCGGCGCCCGGATCAGTGGCACCTTTCGAGATGTGATCTTCGACGCCAACACCCGGTTCCCCGAAGGGTTCGACCCCAGCTCACCCCCATCGGGATCGCGCACCCTGTTGAACGGCTGACCGAGCTCAGATTCGTTCGATCGCGCCGGCCATGCGGTCGATGATCTCATCGAGGATGGTGCGGGATGTCGCGAAGTTGAGTCGGGTGAAACCGACACCGTGCTCCCCAAAGTCGGCACCGTCGTTCAGGGCCACCCTGCCCTGATTCAAAAAGAACTCTGCCGGCGAGGTCTCTATATCCAGGGCACGACAGTCCAACCAGGCCAAGAAGGTCGCCTCGGGCCGGACATGGGTGATCGGAGCGAGATCTTGCGCCACGCGCTTCTCGAGATGAACCCGGTTGGCGTCGAGGTAGCCCACCAGTTCGTCGAGCCATGATTGCCCATCGCGCCACACATTGGCGGTCGCTCTCACCCCGACACTGTTCACCCCGCCGAAGATGAAACGGGGGATCGTTCCAAACTGCTCGGCCAGCCGCTCGGAGCCGAATACGGCGATGGCGCAGCGCAGGCCGGCGATGTTGAACGACTTGGTGGCAGAGGTCAGGGTGACCGTGCGCTCTGCGAAGTCTGGCCGTAGCGAGGCGATCGGGATATGCGCCTGGCCCGGATAGATCAGATCCTGGTGGATCTCATCGCTCACGATCAACAAATCCCGCTCGACGGCAAGGGTGCCCAACGCCTCCAACTCGTCCCGGGTGAACACCCGACCTGACGGGTTGTGGGGATTGCACAACAACAAGATTCGGGTGCGGTCGTCGACCGCCGCCCGCAAACCTTCGATGTCGAGGGGATAGCCGTCCGCGGCCGAACCGAGGGGGTTGTCGACCAGCCGCCGATCGTTCTCATGCACCAGCGCCAGAAAGGGTGGGTAGATCGGAGTCTGAACGATGATGCCGTCGCCGGGTTCGCTCGCCAGCTCGATGAAGGCCTGAATACCCTGGAGCACATCGGCGAGCAGGCGGACCTGATCGGGGGCGACCGTCCAGTCATGCCGCTGGGCCATCAGGTCGACATAGGCGTCCGCGGCAGGGTTCTCCTCGCGGAACCATGGATACCCGTAGTCATCATTCGGCGAGAATTCGGCCAGCGCCGCCTTCACCGGATCCGACGTCATGAAGTCCATGTCCGCCACCCATGCCGGTAACACGTCTTCGTCATAGCGTGACCACTTCGCCCCCTGCCGGGTGCGAAGAACATCGAGCGAGAGATCGTCGAACCTACTGGAACCCATGTCGCATCTTGGCATGGCGCCCGGTGGTGGCAAGCAATCGGGCCCTGTTTGGTCCGGTCACCAGCAACGGCGGAGCCCTCTCAGATTCCGGCGCCCCGAGCCGAGCGGATCAGCGGCTCCGAATCGACGCGTTGGAGCCAGCAGAAAACGGTGCGGTCCCCATCGGACCATTCGGCGACCGTCGGCGTGCGGAAGTCGATGTCGAGCACAGAGAACGCGAAGTCCAAACCGACATAGTCCCCGAACTGCTGCTCGCAGGTCGACCGGGCGGTCTCGTCCAGCGCGCGCACCCCGGGGTGATCGACGCTCTCCTCGGCCTCGAAGCGATGGAAGATCTCAGCGTCGTGGTCGACCTGACACTCGCTCGTCCGCAACACCTCGGCCCGCTCACCCGCAACCGACTCCCTGACCAAACAGGCTCCGGTGTCCACCCCAGGCGGAAGCGACACCGCCTTGGTTCGCTCCTCGTCGTCGGCATCGCCACCGTCCTCACAGTCCGCCCTCACGGTTTCGGGGTTGGTGAGCATCCGTTCGACCACGCTCGCGAGCGCGTCCCGGGTGAAGATCAACGGAACGGGCCGCAAGCCCTCGGCGTTCTCGTCGATCTCGGTCACCACGCCCGCCACGAGACCTTCGGTGGTCAGCGCCGGACTTCCGCTGTTGCCGCGGTCCAGAGCACCGTCGGCGCGGATCGCTTCGCGCTGGCCGGAGCGTTTCTGGAAGCTGACGATGCTTCCGGAGGTCACCGAGAAATCCCGACCCGGAACCGGATATCCGAGCGACACGATTCGCTGGCCTTCGGTCAAGGTGTCCGTTGCCGCCCACTTCAGGCTGGTATCGAAGGTCCCGGCCTCCACCCGGACCACCGCGATATCAGGCTCTTCGCTCCAGCCGATCACCGTTCCGTTCAGCCTCTCGCCGCGGCGCGACACCATGATCGGCTCCGGGTCATCGGCCACGACATGGCGATTGGTGACCAGGTGACGGTCATCGATCACCCACGCCGATCCGGTGGCCGCCGCTCCGCTACAAGACACCGTCTCCACCCGATACACCGCATCACCCAGACGGGTGGCGATCTCCGAGGCACTGAGGTTGACGGTGGATCGACGGTCGACGGGAGCTTCGGGGCCGATGCCGCCGGGTTCAATACCTTCGGGGCCAAGGCCTGCGGGGCCAACGGCTTCGGGGGAATGACTGGCCGTGCCGCTCGCCGGGTCCGACGCTGACGGCGGGGTTGTCGATCGTCCACGAGCGGTCGACCCGGTCCGTTCCGAAGCCGCGAAGGTGGTCGTGGACGTGGTGGCTCGCTCGACCAACCCCTCGAGGGTGGGCGCGGATGGCACAGTGGCAACCGAACCGATGAACGCGGCGACGAGCACCACCAACAACGACACGGAAAGCGAAGCGGTCAATGACCGCCTGCGGTACATGACAAAAGCCTAGTGGGGTCTCCGCACCTACCAAAGCGGCCTGGACCAACGGTCCTATTTCGGCGGAGGCCGAGACCCGTGCCGGTGGTCGGGCTGACCCGCCGCCATCGGGTCAGGCGAGCTCGTATCGCAGGAGGGTGACATCGCCAGAAGTCGGGGCGAAGACCGGCCGCACCCGGGCTCCGATCACCAGATCCTCCTCGGCGGCGTTCTCGATGGTGGTGGTCACCTTCGGGCCTTCATCGAGCTCGATCACCGCCAGCATCTGTACGCCGACCTCGGCAAACGCGGGGGTCGTCGGTTGGCGGGCGACGGTAAAGGTGTACAGCGTTCCTTCACCGGAGATCTCGGTCCAGGTCATGTTGGCCGAAAGACACTTACTGCAGAACGCCCTCGGGTAATACACCCACTCGCCGCAGTCATCACAATGCTGGAGCATCACCTCGCCTCGGGCCAGCCCATCCCAGAAGGGCTGGCTGGTGGGCGTGGGATCGGGCACGATCGGGGCCGGTTGCATGTCAGCCTCCCTGCAGGATCAAGGCGCCCTGCTCGCTCATGATGCCGCCGGTGCCGGACACAAAAACGGTGTCACAGCCGGCGACCTGACGCTCGCCCCCTCTGCCCTGGATCTGGCGGACGGCTTCCAGGGGTTGACTCATGCCTCCCGCCAGGCCGGGCTGGCCGAAACCGAGCTGGCCCCCGTGGGTGTTCACCGGGAAGTCACCGGTGAACGTGAGATCATGGCTGTTCACGAACTCCAGTCCTTCGCCTTTGCCACAGAAGCCGGCGTCCTCAATGGTCAACAGCACCGTAATCGTGTAGCAGTCGTAGAGCTGGGATGCGTCCACATCACCTCGCCCGATACCCGCCATCTCGAAGGCCTGCTGGGCCGCCGGGCCGATCGGGGTGCGAACCATGTCCCGCGCGTAGCTGTGAGTCTTGTAGGCGAGGTGTTCCCCGAACCCGGTGATGTATGCCGGCCGATGGGGGGTCTTGGCCGCTCGCTCCCGGCTGGTCACCACCATGGCCGCACCTCCGTGGCAGGGCATGACGATCTCCAGAATGTGGAGCGGGTCGGCGACCATCCTCGATGCCAACACGTCGTCGATGGTGGCGGGCACGTCATGGAACACCGCCAACGGGTTGTGGTTGGCGTTGGTGCGCTGGTCCGCCGCGATCTTGGCCAGCGCCCGCGGGTCATAGCCGAACTCCGCGGCATAGCGCTGGGCGATCATGGCGTACCCCGCGTTCTGAGCCACATTGCCGTGCGGGATGTCGAATTCTGCCTGGGGCGAACCCCACTCGTTGCTCGACGCGCCCATCGAGGACCAGTTCTGTTTCGGTCCACGCGGGTTCGTGGGCCGAGGCCGAGGCCGCGACGGTGTCGCGCACACGACCACATCACAAACGCCGAGCTCGATGGCGGCCGCCGCCCGCCAGAGCATGCCGACACAACTCGCTCCGCCGATGTCGAGCCGCTCGGCAAAGTTCACGCTCCAGCCGAGGTATTCGGCCACGGTGGCCGGCACAAAATCGGCCGATTCCCGCAGATCGGAGGTCACGATGCCATTGACCTCACTCGAAGCAATCCCGGCATCGGCCAGCGCAATCGCGGCCAGCTCAGCCCACTGCTCGAGCTGGAACGACCGGCTTCCGCCATGACGCCGCTCCGCTGGCCATTCGGCGAAGCCGACGACCGCGGCATCCCCTCGAAGTCCCATCTCGCACCCCTTCATCCAGACCTGCCAACCGTAGGCAACCCCGACACACGGGCGACAATCGGTCGCCATGACACCGCTGACCATCGCTTGGCACACATCTCACCCACCAACGAGGCCTCGACGTGAAAGACTTCAACCCAGCGACAGTCATATGAGGGGGAATGCAGGATGAGCAGGCTCGACTTCGGTATTTTCATGGCACCGTTCCATGACAATCGGACCAACCCGAACATGAATCTGCATCGGGATCTGGCGCTGGTCCGCCATCTGGATCAGCTGGGTTTCGACGAGGTCTGGGTCGGTGAGCACCATTCTTGTGGGACCGAGATCATCGCGGATCCTTTGATCTTTTGTGCCACCGCCATGGAACAGACCAGGACGATCAAGCTGGGCAGTGGCGTGCTGTCAGTGCCGTACCACAATCCCTTGTGGACGGCGGACCGGATCGTGCAGCTCGACCATCTGAGCCGAGGCCGGTTCATGTTCGGGGCCGGCCCCGGTGCCCTCCCGACCGATGCCCATATGATCGGAATCCACCCCTCCAATCAGCGGCGAATGCTCGAAGAGGGCATGGATGCGATCATGCATCTGTTGCGCAGCGACGAGCCATTGACGATGAAGACCGACTGGTTCGAGCTGGCCGACGCCAAGTCCCAATTGCCGCTCTACAGCGACATCGAGATCGCCGTGGCCGCCATCGCGTCCCCGTCGGGACCGAGGATCGCCGGCAAGCACGGCGTTGGCCTCCTGTCCATCGGGGCCACCCTTCAGATCGGCGCGGACATGCTGGGTCTGCATTGGGATGTCTGGGAGGCCATGGCTTCCCAGCACGGGCACGAGGCGGACCGCGACGCTTGGCGACTGGTGGGGCTGATGCACCTCGCCGAGACCAAAGAGCAGGCCATGCGCGACGTTGAATACGGTATCGAACACTGGTTTGACTATCTCCAGGGGACCGCCGCCGCTCCCCAGTTCTGCCCCGAGGGTGACACCCTTCAGGAGCGGATCGCGTGGGTGAACGAGTCCGGTGTCGGCGCCATCGGGACCCCCGAGGACTGCATCGCCCAGATCGAATCACTCTGGAAACAGTCAGGGGGGTTCGGCTCCTATCTGGTCATGGACCATGATTTTGCCAACCCTGCGGCCAAGAACCGCAGCTACGAGTTGTTGGCCCAGCGGGTGATGCCCCACTTCCAGAACCAAACCAATATCCGCCTCCTGGACGCTGCGGTGCGGGCCCAGACGGTGCGCGAGAAGCTCAACGCCGAACAGGCCCAGGCGTTGGAGGATTGGACCACGAAACACGCCGCCGAATAAGCGCCGTCGGCGCCATGCCAGAACGGGAGGCCACACCCAAGAAGGGCCTGGGAGCTGTCGGTCAACGGGCCGATGGGCCGGGCAGTCCCACCTCACCGGCGACTGAGTCCGGATCGGATCGGATCGGATCCACCGAAGGCCCTGCTGTGGCGGGCAGTGGCCTTTCGAGTGGATGCGAGTCAGTCGAACTTGATGACGCCGCGGATGTTCTTGCCGTCGTTCATGTCCTGGTAGCCCTGATTGATGTCGTCGAGGCTGTATTCCTGGGTGATGAGTTCGTCAAGCTTCAGCTTGCCTTGGCGGTAGAGCATCAGCAGCTCGGGGATGCGGGCGTTGGGGCTGGCCGACCCGAAGATGGTCCCTTTGAGCTCCTTTTGGGACAGGGTCAACCGGGCCAGGTCGAGCTTCACGTCCTCCTGGCTCATCGGGGCCACCGCGGTGGCGACCACCGTGCCGCCCTTCGCGGTGAGGTCCATGGCGGGTTGAATCATGTGGCCGTACAGAACGCCCGGGGTCAGGATCGTGGCGTTGGCCATGCGGCCCCATGTCAGATCGTTGACGAGGGGCTTCGCTTCCTCCATGGAGGCCACGGCGTGGGTGGCCCCGAACTCCATGGCCTTCTCTCGCTTGAACTCGACTGGATCGACCGCGATCACATGGGCGGCGCCCGCGGCCGCGGCCCCCTGCACGGCGTTGGCTCCGATGCCACCGACACCGACGACCACCACGGTGTCGCCCGCGCCCACCTCGGCCCGGCTCACCGCTGAGCCGTAGCCGGTGGCGACCCCACAGCTCACCAGACACACCGCGTCCAACGGCAGGTCGGGTTCGACCTTGATCACCGAAGCTTCCGACAGCACCATGTGCTCGGCGAACGTCCCGAGCTTGGCGAGGGTACCGATGTCCTGGCCGTCTGCGGTGTGGGTCCGATAGGTCCCGTCGGTGATCATGCCGCCGCCGAAGGTCCGCGCCCCAAGATCACAAAGGTTCTGTTTCCCACTGGCGCAGGGAGGGCAGATGCCACAGGCGGGAACGAACGAGACCGACACATGGTCGCCGGGAGCCACCTTGGTCACGCCGGCGCCAACCTCCAGGACGACACCGGCACCTTCATGCCCACCGATGATGGGAAACATGGTGCCGCCGGGCAATGTGTCGAGGAGCTCCTGTGGGGGTACGAGGTCGCCGGTGACGAGGTGTTCGTCGGAATGACAGAGCCCGGCGTAGGCGGTCTTGACGAGTACCTCGCCCGGACCCGGAGGGTCGAGCTCGATCTCCTCGACGTTCCACTGCTCACCCACACCGTAGAGAACCGCGGCTTTGGTCTTCATGTGTCATGCTCCCCGATCACGATTATCGTCAGCGCCAAGCTACTCATCCTGTGGTAACCGCTGGGCCCTCTGGACATCAGGCTGCAGCCGCAGAGGTTGGATTCGGCCCTACGCTGCGGATATGGCATATCGGTTCAGCCGTAGGGAGTAACCGTGGAGCTCACCGCCACCGAGGTCCGGATACTCGGATGTCTCATCGAAAAACAGCGCACCACGCCGGACCAATATCCGTTGAGTTCAAATGCGCTGCGCACCGCCTGCAACCAGAAGACGAGCCGCGACCCGCTCGTCGCGTTTGACGGGCGAACCATCGATTCCACCATGCTTGAACTCCGCCAAGCCGGGTTGGCGCGCACCATCACCGGTGGTCGGACCAACAAGCACAAGCAGGTCCTGGACGAGGCATGGGGTCTCGACGACGCCGAGTTGTCGGTGCTCGGTGTGATCATGCTCCGCGGCCCCCAAACCGTTCCTGAGTTGTTGAGTCGCACCGATCGGCTGCATGTGTTCGAGGGTTTTGACCAGATACGGGCGGTGTTGAGCTCGCTGGCCGACCGGCCCGAGCCGTTCGTGACCAACATCGGCCGCGCTCCGGGCCAGCGCGAGGATCGCTGGGCCCATCTGCTCGACAGCGAGAATTTCGACGCCGAATCGGTCACCGCCGCGGCCGCCCAGACGGACCGGGAATCGACGACCGACCAGCGACCGTCAGCCGCGCCGCCCACACCCACCTCGTTCATCCGCAGCGCGTCCGCTCCCGATCCATCGTCGAGCTTCGACAGCGCGTCCGCACCGACCGCCACCCGACCAGCGAACCCCGCATCCGATGATGGGGCCGCGCTGGCTGCGCTCGAGACCGAGGTGAGCGACCTCCGCCGTGAGCTGGCCGAGCTGCGTCAACGGTTCAACCAGCTCTGCCAATCTCTCGGCGAAGACATCTGAGCTACGCCGAAAGGAATTTCCGTCAGGGCTCGTAGATCTCGATCTGGTTTTCGGCGGTGAGGCGAGCGAACGCCACGTAGGCCGGGCTAGGAGCCTGCTGATCAACACATGCCGGCGCCATCACCAAGCCACCTAGGCCGGGAAAGGGCGCACCCCTTTGTCGAGCTGTACGCCGAAGGTGTTGAGCGCCATCGATACCAGTGTGTACTGACCAACGCTGAAGACCAGGTCCATCATCTGTTCGGTCGACCAGTCCGCGGCGAGCGCGGCCCAGGTCTCATCGCTGATGTCGTAGTTGGCGTGCAGCTCATCGGTGGCCGCCAGGATGGCCCGATCCTTGTCACTCCACTCGCCGGCATCGATGTCCTTGGTGACCGCGACGATCTCCGCTTCGGTCATACCCGAGTCGAGGCCGATGCGGGTGTGCTGGCCAAACTCGTATTCGGATTGGCACAGCCAACCGATCCGGAGGATGGCGATCTCCCGCTCGCGAGCCGGCAGCGTTGATTTGGACAGGATGTGGTTCCCGAACACGATCCAACGCCGCATCAGCTCCGGGTGGTTGGCCAGGGTCTTGAAGATGTTGAACGGCTTGCCGTCCGGGGCAAGACGGGTGATCGACTCGTTCCAGTCCTCGAACGGGAGCGGATCGATGCGCGGGGAAGAACGTCGAGGCATGGCTGCAACCTAATCTGGCTCCGAGGAGGTGGTCCATGAGACCGCGCAAGGTACTGGTGGTCGGCGTGACCGGCCTCGTCGGGTTCGCGGCGGCCAAACGATTTGGTTCCGACCCCATGTGGGACGTGATAGGAGCCGCGCGCCGCACCCCACGGTCGCTCCCGGGAGTCGAGAGCATCCAGGTCGATCTCCAGGACCGCGATGGTGCGGCGGCGGTACTGGGTCGTCTCGAGGGCGTGACCCACCTCGTGTACGCCGCCCTGTTCGAGAAACCCGAGGTGGCGGCCGGCTGGCGGGCCCGTGACCAGATGGACATCAACCTGGCGATGTTGGCGAACACGCTCGACCCGTTGTTGGCCACCTCCCCGGTCGAACACGTCACCCTGCTGCAGGGCACCAAGGCGTATGGCGCACATGTGCAGGCCATGGCGGTACCGGGTCGCGAACGCGAGCCGCGTCATCCCCACGAGAACTTCTACTGGCTTCAAGAAGATGAGCTGGCTCGGCGTCGTGACGCCCACGGGTTCGCCACCACGATCCTGCGCCCGGTCGTGATCTTCGGTGAGTCGCTCGGCGCGCCCCTGAATCCGATACCTCCGCTCGGGGTCTACGCCGCGGCCCTCAAGGCGGCCGGCGAGCCGTTGCACTTTCCGGGCGGTCACGCGTTCATCACCGAGGCGATCGATGCCGACCTACTCGCGGACGTGATGCACTGGGCCGCCGAGAGCTCCGCCGCAGCAGACCAGACGTTCAACGTCGCCAATGGCGATGTCTTCACGCTGCGCAACGTCTGGCCAGTCATCGCCGATGCCTTTGGCATGGAGGTGGGCGAGGATCGGCCGGTCCGTCTGACCGAAGAAGTCCCGTCCTTTGGCCCACGGTGGGCCTCGGTGCACGATCGGTTCCAGCTGACGGCGCCACGGGAGTTGGGGGCCTTCGTGGATCGGTCCTTTGAGTATCTGGACATGCTGTCGGGCTACGGCGCCGTCCACCCACCCCCGCCGGCTTTGGTGTCAACCATCAAGCTCCGCAAAGCCGGATTCGATGGGTGTATCGATACCGAGGACATGCTGGTCAAATGGATCCGCCATCACCAGGCGATGAGGTACTTCCCGCCCCGACACTGGTGACCCCGTCGATGCGCCGGGCACCCAGCGGCTTCTACACTCGCGCCAGGCCGAACAGGGGGCACCAGTGCGAACGTTGACCGCCGAGGAGATCGAGACCTACGAGACCGACGGGGTCGTGCATGTCAGGGCCGCGGTCGATGCGCCACTCGTCGAGCGCATGCTCGAAGCCGTCGATGACGTGATCGCCGCACCCAGTCGCTTCGGGGGCACGATGACGCGCCCGGATGATCCGGGCATGTACTTCCAGGACCGTCACCTGTTTCCGACCAACCCCGCGTTTCGGGATTTCCTCACCGCCACTCCCCTCGGCGCGATGGCGGCCCAGGCGACCGGATCGTCCGAGATACGCGCCTATTACGAGCATGTGTTCGTCAAGGAGCCCGGTACCCAGGAAAACTTCGTGTGGCATCAGGACCGTCCGTACTGGGCCGTCGACGGCTCCCAGATCTGTTCGAGCTGGCTGGCGCTGACCAGTGCCGACGTCGCTTCGAGCGCGCTGGAGTTCGTGCGCGGCTCTCACCGCTGGGCCCGGACCTTCCGCCCCGAATACCCAGCGCTGGAGGGCCGATCTCCCAAAGAGGTCGAAGCGGCGCTGTGGCAGGGCCTGGCCGAGCACCTCTCCTCGTTCGATGAGACCTGTCCCGCTTTCGAGGACGACCCGGGCACCTATGAGGTGATCAGCTTCGCGGTCGAGCCGGGGGACGCGCTGTTGTTCAACTTCCGTACCGTGCACCGGAGCGGACCCAACTCCGGCGCCCACCGCCGTACCGCCATCGCCTGGCGCTGGTTGGGCGACGACGCCTACTGGGCCCCCAAGCCGGGGTCAGATCCCATCGTGCGCGACGAGGACACCTGCCTCGAAACTGGTGACCTCATCACCGACGACGCCGTGTTCCCGCTGGTCTACCGATCCAACAGTGCCGGCACCTTCGGCGATTGAGGATCGCCGCCCTCTTGATGATGAGGGGCTGAGGGCGTCGGCCGTAGGGTCAGAGCCGCTCGTCAGCGCCCCACCGGAGTATTTGACCAGCCTCGATAACACTGCCCGATCCCAAAATCGAGACGATGACCTGTATCTCCGCAGACTCAACCTGAAGGACGTCTCGCAGCGCTGCTGCCAGTCCCAAGCCGAGCCTGTCGACATCATGGTCAGACCAAAGAGAGGGCAGGTATAGCCACGCCATGGCGGCGTAGGGGCATCCCCCCTGCTGCACCCGACCACAATTGATGGTCATCTCGTCAGCATCGACACCGGAGTGAGCCGACCAAAGACGAACCGCTTCGCCCACATCAAGCGGTGTGTCCTCATTGCTCACAAGACAATTCGCGATTGGCACCTCGACATCGTGTCACTCGGGAGTCGAGACCACACACTGTTCTGTCCGTCTGATTGTGATTCTGTGTGCGGTTGTCGACCTCGGGGTCAGAACCCCATGCCGCGGCCGATGATCTCTTTCATGATCTCGGTCGTGCCGCCATAGATGGTCTGGATGCGAGCATCGGCATAGGCCCGGGCGATCGGGTACTCCATCATGTAGCCGTAGCCGCCGAAGAGCTGCAGGCAGCTGTCCACGACCCGCTTCTGCATCTCGGTGCACCACCATTTCGCCTCGGCGGCCTCGTCGGCGTTCAAGGTGCCGTCGTTGAGGCCCAGCACACACTTGTCGATGTACGCCTGGCCGATGTCGATCTCGGTCTTGGCCTCGGCCAGCTTGAACTTCGAGTTCTGGAAGCTGCCGATCGGCTGGCCGAACGCGTGGCGTTCCTTGGCGTAGTCGACCGTCCAGTCCAACGCCGCCTGGGCCGAAGCCACACCGACCATGGCGATCGACAACCGTTCGCGAGGCAGGCCGGTCACAAGATGGTTGAAGCCCATACCCTCGTCGCCGAGCAGGTTCTCGACCGGCACGTGCACGTCGTTGAAGAACAACTCGGCGGTGTCCTGGCTCTTCTGGCCCAACTTGTCCAGGTTGCGGCCCCGTTCGAAGCCATCCATACCCCTCTCCACCATGAGCAGGCTCATACCCTTGTGGGTTTCTTCCGGGTTGGTCTTGCACGCCACGATGACCAGATCGGAGTTGATCCCGTTGGTGATGAACGTCTTCGACCCGTTCAACACATAGTGATCACCGTCGCGGATGGCCGTGGAGCGCATCCCCGCCAGGTCCGAGCCGACCGATGGCTCGGTCATGGCGATGGCGCTGATGATCTCACCGCTCACCATCCCGGGCAGCCAGCGGGCCTTCTGGTCGTCGGTCGCGAGGCGGGTCAGGTACGGAAGATTGATGTCGTTGTGGAGCGTCATGGCCAGCCCGGCACCACCGAGATTGGCGCGCGAGACCTCTTCGGCGATGACCTGGTTGTAGCGGAAGTCGTCGACCCCGACGCCGCCGTACTGGGTTTCGACCTCGGGGCACAAGAACCCGTGGGAACCGGCCTGGACAAAAATGTCACGGTCGACGACGCCCGCCTTCTCGAACTCCTCTTGGCGAGGCACCATCTCGCGTTCCACGAAGGCTCGAAAGCTGTCGCGGAACATGTCGTGTTCGGCCTCGAAGATCGTGCGCTCCATGACCCCAGTATGACCCGACCAAACCGGCCGGTGTGCCAAAGGGACCGATACGGTCGCCCTTGTCGATCAGCCCCGTTTGCGTTGACGCGCCCGCGGGACCCCAGGGTTGTTTCGGCCGTGTTTGCGAACCTTGCCGGCCGTAGAGCTCGACCTCTTGGCCTCGGCTTTTTGGGAGCGCTTGCTTCGGCTGCGCCGCGCCGGGCTGCGTGAGGCGAGCGATGGCTTCGGGTCGATCTCCCCGTCCTTCACCTCGGTGTTTTCCACCAGCCAGGCTTTGATCACCTCGGGCTTGGACACCTGGATAACAAACCGTTGATGACGATCGGTCCTAAAGTCGGCGACGAGCACGGCACGACCGGGCCGGCTGGTCAGGAAAAACGTCGTGAGCTCGCCGGTGCGATACGAACCGGCGATCATGAACTTCGGGATGCGGGTACCAGGAGCCCGGACGCCCCGAGGCAGCTCGTAGGCATCTCTGCGGATCTCGACCGTTTCGAAGGCGTCCACCGGTATCTTCACCCTGCGGCGCAACGCCCAGAACTTCCAGATTCCGAGCGGGATGACCTCTACGCGGTCATCCCGAAGCTTCAACCGGGCGGTCGGACCCGCGAGCAGGCTGCTCAGCACGGCGGTGCCGAGGAAGAAGATTATCGATAGGCCAATCGGAATCAGAGACTCCAGCACGCCCTATTTCTAGTGCAGCGGCGCCGATCGCCCGAACCCGTAGCCCGCCCTCACGGACCGCGTTTGGCCTGCTGTGCCGCGGAGCCAGCGCGTTGTGGTGGGCTCCCGTCGGTCGTGGTCGGCTCCGTCGGTCATGATGGACCCGTGACCATGGACGAGCGGTCGTCACCGACGTGGCGGGTGACCGACGAATTTGCCGCCCGATTGGGGTGCGGATTGATTACCGCCCTCACCCTGCCTCTGTGGTTCGGGCTGATGTTCCTCGCGGTCGACAGGGGCTCGTCCGACGCCGGTATCTGGATCCTCTCGGTGATCTTCGTCGCGTCGCTCGGCGGGGCGATCGTCACCTGGATTCGGATCCGGTCGGTGCCGCGACAGATCATCTTGAACAACGATCGGCTTGAGATCGACCGAGGGGGCGGGCCCCGGACCATACCGGTGGCCGACATCGAGACCGTCCGGGTGGGGGAGCGAGGCCGACTCCGTCCGGTGTCGCTCGAACTGGCCGGCGGAAGAAAGGTCAAGATGAGTAGGGACCTGGCCGATTTCGAGGGCTTTCTCACCGCGCTGCAGGCGACCAACACCACCATTCAGGTGTTCGATGACCAGACGGCCCGGCAGCCCGATCCCTCGAACCCCGAGCCGCCGGACGAAATCCGACCCACCGGTCACCGATGATCGCGAGCCTGAAGGAGGAGTCGTGACGCTCGTCATGGTGTTCACCGGCGGTGACGACGTGGCGGTCGACATCGTCGACGACATCCCGGCCGACGTGGCCATCGTGGCGGCCGACTCCGGCCTCTCCCACGCCGAGGCGTGCGGACGAACCGTCGACGTGGCGGTGGGGGACTTCGATTCGGTCGAGCCGGCCACCCTGCAGCGCGCTGAACAACTCGGCACCGTCATCGAGCGACACCCCGCGGCCAAGGATCGTACCGATCTGGCATTGGCCCTCGATCGCGCCCTCGCCATGGGCGCCGACGAGGTGCTGGTCGTGGGGGGCCACGGAGGTCGACTCGACCATCTGCTCGGCAACGTATTGCTGCTCGCCGCCCCCGAGTACGCCGGGGTGCGAATGCGATGGCGGGGTGGGGCCGCCCGAGCCACCATCGTGCAGACCGAAGCGGAGATCACCGGGACCCGGGGAGAACTTGTCAGCCTGTTACCCCTGCACGGGCCGGCGTTGGGGGTCACCACCGAAGGTCTGCTGTTTCCCCTGAGCGATGCCACCCTGGCCCCAGGCACCTCGCGTGGGGTCAGCAATGAGCTTGTCGCCGAGCGCGCCAGGATCGGCCTGACCGGCGGCGTGTTACTGGTAGTCC
>Ga0316190_10000673_pt1 | contig 23934 bp, 23 predicted proteins | sample Eddworburrow2_MG_FD_204929 | JGI IMG/M metagenome (GOLD analysis project Ga0316190, IMG submission 204929) | Coastal sediment microbial communities from Maine, United States - Eddy worm burrow 2 | ecosystem: Environmental > Aquatic > Marine > Coastal > Sediment | place: USA: Maine | collected... | reverse complement strand
CCCGGAATCAGTAGTATACATTTCCGTAGATCCAACACAAGCAACAGCCGGTCCAACTATTCCAGGAACAGGTAGATCATTTACTACAACCGGAAGTACTGCTGGTGTCAATGCGGAACATCCGTTTGAATTATCGTAATTAATACTTACTTGAAAAGGACCTGCGCCGTCCCAGGTAACTACTACAGATGGGTCAGTAATAGATCCTCCGCTTACAATAGTTCCTCCTGTAATATTCCATTGGAAATTCAACTCCCCAGATCCAGATTCAGTTGTATAAGTTTCTGTCGATTCTGCACATACAATTCCTGGCCCGGTTATGGTTGGCAATGGAAGAGAATTAACGGTAACCGCAGTTGTTGTGGGAAGTACAGCGGAACATCCATTAAGATCAATATAATTTATACTAATTGAATAAGGAGTAGCTCCGTCCCACCGTATATCTATAGTTGAATCAGTTAGACTACCTCCATTTAAAATAGTTCCTCCGGATACATTCCAGATATAATTCGTCTGGCCTAATCCGGAATCGGTAAAATAAGAAGCACTATCACTATTACATACTACGTTTGGACCAGATAAGACTGGAATTGGATTTGGATTAACAGTAATATTTTCAAAACTCGGATTTGTGGCAGCACATCCATTGACATCCAGATAATTAACGCTTACTGAAAATGGCGCAATCCCGTCCCATTGTACCTGAACCGTCGCATCAGTGGAAGTCCCCCCACTTACTATTGTGCCACCAGATATTATCCAATTATAATTTGACTCTCCTGAACCAGATTCTGTAGTATATATTTCTGTATTTCCTTCACAAACTATAGTATTGCCTGTTATTGTAGGTATTGGTAAAGGATTTACGGATATAGGTAAAATAGCTGGATTTACTGCAGAGCAACCATTAATATCCTCATAGTTTACACTTAGTTCATATGGAGCACTGCCATCCCATTGAACTTCAACGGTTGCATCAGTTGGTGATCCCCCATTTAATACAGTCCCTCCGGAAACGAACCAGGTATAGTTGCTCTCACCAGATCCAGACTCTGTAGTATACGTAGTAATTGATCCGAAACATAAAGAAGCAGTACCACTTATTGTTGGAATGGGTAATGGATTTACGGTAATTGGTAAAATTGTTGGTAACGGTGCCGTACACCCATTAACATCAGAATAATTAATACTAACCTCATAAGGAGCAGATCCATCCCAGAGGATTTCTATAGATGCGTCAGTTGAGGTACCTCCACTTACAATTGATCCCCCGCTAATGATCCACTGATAATTGCTCTGACCTGAGCCGGAATCGGTTGTATAAATTTCTGTACTACCTGAACAAACATTTGCGGTTCCTGTAATTGTTGGAATAGGTAAAGGATTAACTGTTATGAGCTGGCTGGTTGGTGTTATCGCTGTACAACCATTTCCATCTATATAATTTACATTAACTGAATAGGGAGCAACTCCATCCCAAAGAATTTCAATAGATGCATCAGAACCCCCTCCCCCATTTATTATTGAACCACCAGATACGGTCCAGGCATAATTATTTTCTCCGGAACCTGACTCGGTAGTATATATATATGTGGAACCCACACAAGTTGTTGATTGTCCTGATATTGTTGGAATTGGAAGCGGATTCACTGATACGGGATAAGTGGTGGGACTTATTGCATTACAACCTAAAGCATTGTCATAGTTTACGCTTACGATATAAGGTGCAGTGCCATCCCATTGAACTTGCACGCTAGGGTCAGCTATAGTACCTCCGCTTAAAATTGTACCTCCCGAAACGGTCCATATATAATTAGATTCACCAGTACCTGATTCAGTAGTATATACTGCAACAACACCAGCACATAAAGAATTGGGGCCAGAAATTGTTGGATTGGGTATCGGATTTGCAATCACACTTACAGGAGTTCCAAGGTCTATAGCATTACATCCATTACCATCATTCACAATAGTGACCTGATAAATACCTGGGGCAGCACCTGTGATAGTATAGGTATCACTATTATGATTTGTTACATTCACAGGTATTCCTGATACCTCATAGGTAAAATCATATGGTACCAAACCAGTGAAATTGAAGACAACATTTGGCAGAGGGTCCCCTGCACAGACAATTCCTCCTCCGGATAATGCCGCTGTCGGCAAAGGTTCGCCGGGTCCTACGCTCATACCCAAAGGATCAGAAGTATAAGCATTGGCACATCCGTCACCATTCTGTCTTTCAGCAATGATTACATATCCGAACGGACCGGTATTGGGAGGTAAGTTTCTGAAAATAATATTATTTGGAGAGGTATAGTCTATATAAATATTGGGATTTATGGGTGCAATTGGATCTATACCAATATCATCATAAACGAAATCTGCAAGGCTGGCATCCCATAGAGAATAAAGATAACCTCCGGTTGGATCCAAATCACCTAAGATTGGTTCATAAATGCCATTTGTTGTAACAAAATTAATGGATATAGACCCGTCCTCTTCTCCATCACATGTTTCATCAGTGATCACAACAGTAAGATTACTCTGTATTTGATCCGGACATTGTGCCCTGATAACAGTTACACTCAACTGAATGATTAAAAATGCAAATAATATGAATCGAAAAATTCTCACAATTAATCAGTAATTCTATCAATTATCTTTAATCCGAATCTTTTTTAAGGTACAATTATTTCCGACGAAAATTACCAGACATTTAGTTAAATCAATATTGGGATCCTTATCACCAATAAGTATTCTATTCCCGGATTTTGAAACTTCCGCGGTGGCTCCATTACCAATACTTGGGATTATATTACTTTCTGTAACCAAATAATTGCCGGTTAATTCATTATAAATATTAATCTCAAATTGAGAGATATTTATGCTGCTTCCCGCGTCATCGAACACCAATAAAACTGCATCACCAGTATCTCCACCATTATTTTTATCAAGATGTACATTTTCAGGACATTGAGCAATTACCCGATGATTACTAAGTGTGAGAAAAATAAGTAATAAGAAAATAACTATGCTACAAATGCGCATAACTGGTTGAACTTTTGCTAAAATTATACTACCCACAGCCTAAAAATTTGTTCTTGTATGTATACCTTAAAATTCAAAAAAGTAATTATTTATCAAAATTTAAAGAATAATTTAAAATTCCGTTGAAATTCTTTTCAATCTTCAATTTTATAAAAAATTATATTTTTTAAAAGCAGATACCTATTTAAAATGAAAATCGCTGTTTAAACGCATGTAACTCTTGCAGTAAATCGTTCCCGTTTTCATAATTTATGTATTGACGCAAATTGGATTCAGGTGAAACTTTCAAATCCCGTAATGACAAGTGCTGGTTTATGAATATAAATTCCAGCAAAGGATAAAGGTTTTTCATCACATCAACGATATCAAGAATTGAATAATTTCTATCCACAACATTATAAGTGCCTCCGGGCACTTTGTGGGTAATGATTTTTGAAAACAGCTCAGCTAACAAAGAAACACTGATGAATGACCTGGATTGTTTTCCATCTCCGTGGATAGAAATTCGGTTATTGAAATTTGCCTCAAACATAAACTTGTTGATTACAGCATCAAATCGCATGCTCTTGCTGTATCCATATACATTGCCACACCTCAATATATAAGAATCAACTTTTTTGCCAAGTCTCCTTACGTGATCTTCTCCCCGTAATTTTGAGATTCCATAAAAAGTTTTCGCATGAGGTATAGATTTCTCATTTAAAAATTCGGTACTAGAACCATATGCCGACGTACTGCTGGCATAAATAAATTTTTTTACTCCTGTCTCTTCAACTGCATTTACGAGTTCAGCGGTACCCCAGTGATTAACCTGTTCATGAAAATGTGCATCAGTATTTGCAAAAGGTGTAGTTACTCTAGCAGCAAGATGGAATACTGTATCCACACCTTTAAGGATAGTTATTAATTTCCTGGAATCAAGAATATCACCCGAGATGAAATTAACCTTTTCATGATTTGTTAATCTTCTTCCAAGGAAGAGGTTGAAATTATTCCTGCTAAGGTTGTCATATACTAAAATCTCTTCTACCTCTTCATTAAGAACCAGAGCTTTGGTTAATTCTGTACCCACATAACCCGCGCCCCCAGTTATTAACACTTTCATAAATCAGGATTTAACAATAAGTTCGGTGTGTAATCCACATTCGGTTTTGTTTTGTCCATACCATCTAGCTTCCCTTTCCTGCATTTCCGGATCTATACGCCTGGTACATGGCTCACAACCAATACTTAAATAGCCTTTTTCCTCTAAGGGATGGCTTGGGAGGTTATACTTTTTACGGTAATAATAAACTTCTTTACTTGTCCAATCAAGTAATGGATGAAATCTCATTACCCCAAAAGGCGCTTCCTGTTCTACCTTGAAATTTTTACGAATTTCACTTTGATCACCACGAATTCCCGTTATCCAAATATCATGGCTTCTCAAAATATTCTCCATAGGAATAGTTTTATTCAAATGGCAGCAATGATCAGGATCAGATGTAAACAAAAGTTTTCCACTATTATCCCTCTGCATATATTTTGGCGTACTTGGCCTCAGATTAATAGTATTGATCCCCAATAATTGTGAAATATGATCTTTGAATTCGATTGTCTCTGAAAAATGATACCCTGTATTAATAAAGTAAACCGGAATTGACTGATCTATTCTGCTGATAAGATGTAATAAAACAATACTATGAGACTGAAACGAGGAAGTCGTAAAGATTTTTTTTCCCGAATACTTGTAACTATCAATTCTCTCTTTTATTTCCGAAAAATCCAAGACTTAAAAAATTCAGTTATGATCGCAAATATATAAAAAAATTATTTGCCTTAATAGTAAAACTATTTATATAATGCAATATCCTTCCTGCTACAATAAGAACATTTTCCATTAAATATATCAGATAAAAAATAAATCTCATATAATTACTCTTAATGCTGTTAGCATTCAAAAAACTTTTTCATGCAAAAAAAATGTGCTTTTAAAGTAAAAGAATCATTAACATTACATAAATTGATTTTAATAAAATATATTTATATTAGGATATGATAAATTTATTTAAAACCATTAATTTTTTCAAAATATGGCAAGAATAGGAACTATTGATTTCAGCGGGATATCCGGACACAAGTATACTTTTAACGTCTACCCGATAAAAAACAATTTCAGTAAAGCAAAAGGAGCCGTTTATGTCGTTACGCATAGAACAATAAAATCAGATGGCGCTGTAGATCATAATTTACTATTTATAGGTACTAGTGAGAATATTGCTTCTGTTCAGGAAATGATTAAAGAATTAGACTGTTTCTCAAGAGAACATGCGAACTGCATATGTACCTATTGGGAAGATAATTCCAAACTAAGAGTTAATATTAACGATGATTTGATCAATCACTATCATCCACCATGTAATTATGAATAATATATGATAAACCGCGAAAGCGGTTTTTTTATTTCTCTTCTTTAAGTTTTGCTACGTTAAATATCTCTTTTTCCTTATGGTTACAATAGGAGCATTTATATCTTTTTAGTAATTCTCCCGAAGCATAAGAAGTGGGTGCTATTAAAAGTTCTTCCTTATTGACTTTTAGTGTCTGATAACCACAATTGGAACATTCTTTTACCTCATATTTCCCGGAATACTTTTCTATTTGAGTATATCCGGTTTCCTCATCAATCCAAACATCATAATCAACTGAAAATACTTCCTCTTCGGCCTGCATTCCTTCATCGAGGTATACATCTTCCTCTTCTTCTGTTAACAAGTTCATGGGTTTGTTTGTCCTCGGAGAGATTCTAGGCTTATATCGCAAACGTTTCAATTGCTTATTTAAGTAGGTAGGATAATAATACCTTAATGTATAATAAATAGCTGTTCCAATAATCAGACCAAGACAAATTTCAATGAAAATATCCACAAAATAGCTGAGAGCAAAATCTTCTGAAACAATTTTTCTTGGAAAAACAATCAGTGCAATTATCCAAATTAATGTAGTATACCAAAGTATTTTAATTTCATATTTAGAAGCGAAATCATACCGAGACTTATAAGCAGAAAAACTTACCTTTTGTACAAAATAACCTATTAAAATAATAAAACCTGCTGCAAATAGTACATAAGATAGATAAGGAGAATACAGATCAAGAAAATCAAAAAAATTATTAATTGTATATTCCATGTAAATCAAAAAAAATGGGATTTATTAAATTACTATAAGCTTACGAACATGCAATAAAAGGGATATTTTAAATAAAAAAAAGTTTTATTAGATTAAATTAGGCAATCAAAAAAGTGTAGAATTATACAATTATGATGAACCACGTTCATATTAAATCACCAATTGGAATGCTTTGTATTGAAGGCGACGATAAGTTCATATTTACCATCAAATTTGATTGTAAGAGTGTCGAAACTTGCTCCACTAGTGTTTTAAAGGACTGCATAAAACAATTAAATGAATATTTTAATAAAGAAAGGACAATTTTTACGATCCCAATATTACCCAATGGCACCAAATTTCAACAAGATGTCTGGAAACATGTGTTAAGAATCCCCTTTGGAAAAACCAGAAGTTATCTGGATATAGCTAAAGAACTTGGAAATGAAAAAAAATTAAGGGCTGTAGGAAATGCAAATAGTAAAAACCAAATCCCAATTCTAATACCCTGTCATCGGGTAATTGGAAGCAAAGGAGCTCTTGTTGGATATGCAGGTGGCATGGATAAAAAAGAATGGCTATTAAAACATGAAGGGGCCATTCGTCAATTAGACCTGTTTAATAGTTGATTTTATATAATTCAAGGATATCAAAATCCTTTTCATTCATTTCATTTCGGGTAAAGGATTTTATAGAAACAGTTTCCCAATCTTTTAAATGAATCTCAGGGAAAAAAGCATCCCCTGGTGGGGAATCTGCTACACGAGTTAAATATATCTTATCAGCGATCAATAGTGCCTGGGTATAAATTTCGGCTCCTCCGATAATAAAAATTTCTTCCTGTTTTTGCTCTTCAGCATAGGCAATCGCAGAATCAAGCGAATGTAAAACAATACATCCTTCAAACGAGTAATCAGTCTGCCGAGTCAATATAATATTTGTCCTTCCTGGCAATGGGCGCCCAATGGATTCAAAAGTTTTCCGGCCCATCAAAATAAAATGTCCCATCGTAACTTTTTTGAAATTCTTCAGATCATCAGACAAACGCCATATCAGTCTATTTTCAGATCCAATAACTCCATTTTTACCCACCGCTACTATAATAGAGATTCTCATAATTTATTGCCTCTTAGGAATTCTTCAATATGCATACGTCTTTTCCCTGGTGGTTGTATTTCAATTATTTGAACAAGAGATTCTCCTGCTTGAAAATTTAAATATTTTTTGGAGTCAGTATGAAATGTTCCCTGTTTTCCTAGTGTTTCCTGGTCTGAAACCTGCCTGACTTTATAAATCTTATATGTTTTCCCATTTATCTCCGTCCAGGCACCCGGATAAGGTGAAAGTCCCCGCACGAAATTATGTATCTGATCCCCACTTTTAGTCCAATCGATTTCGCACATTTCCTTAAATATTTTTGGTGCTCTTTTTAATCCAGGATAGTCATTTTGAATTTTTAGCTGATAATCTTGAGCTTCAATGGATTTTACAGTTTTTAAAACTAATTCTGATCCTATTACCATCAGTTTATCGTGCAAGGTTCCAGCATCATCATCTTCTGAAATATTTGCAGTACATTGATGAATTATACTTCCGGTATCAATTTCATGTTTAATAAAAAATGTTGTTACACCTGTTTCATGTTCCCCATTAATCAAGGCCCAATTAATTGGTGCAGCTCCTCGGTATTGAGGCAGCAAGGAGGCATGTAAATTAAATGTGCCATATTCAGGCTTAGACCAAATCGATTCAGGAAGCATTCTGAACGCTACCACTACATGTAGATTCGCATTATACTTATCGAGATTATCTATGAGCTCCTCACTTTTTAAATTAGTTGGTTGCAAAACAGGGAGATTATTTTCTAAAGCATATGTTTTAACTGGCGAAGGAATAAGCTTCTGTCCCCTCCCCCGAGGTCTGTCTGGTGCTGTAATTACAGCTACTACATTGAAGCCATTTTCTACAAGTTTCTTTAAGGAAGGAATTGCAAAATCAGGAGTCCCCATAAATATGATCCGCAATGGTTTCATTTTAGTTGTTATTGCTATCGGGATACAACAAATACTTTTTCCTTATTTTTTTGAAATTATTCAATTCTTCAATCCAGGAAACCCTGATTTCCTCCTCTGAAAGTCCTGCTTCAATCTGTAATCGTAATTCATCATTTCCAGCGAGTTTATCAATGTAACTATTAAAAAAATCAGGATTCTGACCAGACTTATTGTAGAATTCTATTAAATAATCCAAAGTAAATTTTGGTGGTTTGCTTAATTTTCGAAAGTCCTTCCCATAACATATCTCACCTTCCAGCACAGGATTTTCTGCTCCAGGCTTATCTTCCGGAGTAAAAAAGAAGGATCCAAAAGAACTATTTGGATAACCCGTAACCTGAAAAGGGAAATCCGTACCTCTGCCAACACTCATCATAGTTCCTTCAAATAAACAAAGAGTTGGGTAAAGCCTGATGGCAAGATCATTAGGTAAATTAGGAGAAGGATTAATTGGTAAAGAGTAACTTGCTTGATGATGATAATTCTCGATTCTTACCACTACTACTTTACAACGCAAACTATCTTCAAGCCAGTATTCTCCATTAATCATTTTAGCAATTTCACCAATAGTCATTCCGTGAACTACTGGTATTGGATGCATTCCTACAAATGATTTAAAACCCTCCCTCAAAACGGGTCCATCAACATAGTCCCCATTTGGATTAGGCCTGTCGAGAATCAACATTTTTACTTCATTCTCAGCGCAGGCTTCCATTACATAGTGTAATGTACTGATATAGGTGTAAAACCTTACGCCAACATCCTGAATGTCGAAAACTACAATATCCAGTCCAGACATTTGTTCGTTTGTGGGTTTCCTGTTATTTCCATAAAGAGAGGCTATCTCAATCCCACTTTTCTTATCCTTGGAATTTGCTACATGTTCCCCGGCACTGGCGGTTCCCCTGAATCCATGTTCCGGAGTGAATATCCGTACCACATCAATATTTTTAGACAATAGAAAATCAACTAAATGTTTCCCGTGAACCTGGGAAGTTTGATTTACAACTACTCCGATTTTTTTGCCTTTTAATAACTCAATATAGAAATTATCCTTCTCTGCACCCAGTATTAAATTTTGACCGGCTGAAAAGGACATACCTATGATGTAAAAAATAAATATTAGACAAACCCTCATTTTCATTGAATCCTTTTTTTATTTTACAACAAAAATTGATCCTAATCCTAAATTAGCACATAAATTTAAAGAATGTTTTGAACATTCCACATTTTATATCAAAAAGGCTAAGTAAATCAGGGACGCAGTCCTTTTCGTCCATGATTTATAAAATTGCAATCATAAGTATTGGGGTGGGCTTAGCGGTTATGATTGTGTCTTATATCATTATGGGCGGGTTTAAAGAGACAATAACCAATAAGATCGTTGGATTTGGAGGACATATTCAAATCACGAAATATACCTTAAACTCAACTTACGAAGAGCTGCCAATATCCAAGGAAGATACTATCTACCAGGTACTATCAAACCTTGATTATATTGAACACATTCAGGGAGTAGCTCATAAAGTAGGTTTGATACAAACCGCAGAAGAAATTCATGGAATAGTATTCAAGGGTGTCGATGAGAACTTTAACCTGGACAGGTTTGGTCAAATTATTTCAGAAGGCAGATTACCTGAAAAAGTAGTAGACGCACCCTCAAATGAAATAATGATCAGTAAAAAAATTGCAAATCTTTTAAAGTTGAGATTAGATGATGAAATCAGATTGTATTTCATACAAAATCCAGTAAGAATCAGAAAGTTGAAAATTGTTGGGATTTACACCTCAGGTATGGAAGAATTTGATGAAAAAATAGTTGTTGGAGATATTAAAATAATACAACAACTAAATGATTGGAGAGCATCTCTGGTTGGGACATTAGAAATATTTATTGATGATTTTGACAAGATCAATGAGGCGGAAGACAAATTATTTGAATTAACTGGTTATGATTTATTTGTAGATAAAATTACAGATAAGCATGTTGAAATTTTTGACTGGCTAAGCCTGATCGGCAGGAACGTAACTATTTTACTAAGTCTTATTCTTTTTGTTGCCTGTTTTAATATGGTTTCGATCTTACTAATACTAATCATGGAACGTACACAAATGATTGGTGTTTTAAAAGCAATAGGCGCGACCAATAAATTGATCCGATGGATTTTTATAATTAATGGAATGAGATTGATCGCCTGGGGACTTGTATGGGGAAATGTCATCGGAATTGGCTTAGGGTATATTCAATACAAATTTCAATTGATTCCTCTTGATCCTGAAAATTACTATATGAACTATGTCCCTATTAAATGGGATTGGTATGCTATTATAGGACTTAATATTATGACCTTTGCAATCGTTTCGATTGTTTTGCTTATCCCAACACTTATCATATCAAGGATAGATCCAATTAAATCTATTCGGTTTGACTAATCTTGGGGTACTTTTTAAAAAAGCTATTGAACTTCATGGAAATCACACCAAAGATGGCTTCCTTTATAATCTTCACCGACATTTTTGATTGACCTCTTTTTCTGTCAGTAAAAACTATGGGTACCTCCTTCATCTTAAAACCATGTTTCCAGGTAGTGAATTTCATTTCTATTTGAAAAGCATAGCCAATAAACCGGATTTTATCAAAATCAATCGTTTCAAGAACTTTTCTCTTATAACATTTAAAGCCAGCTGTAGCATCCCGGACAGGCATCCCGGTAATAATCCTGACATATGAACTGGCAAAATAAGACAACAATACCCTCCCCATGGGCCAATTGACAACATTCACCCCGGAAATATATCTTGATCCAATTGCTAAATCAAATCCTTCATCAGCACAAGCATTATATAATAATATAAGATCGAAAGGGTTGTGAGAAAAATCAGCATCCATTTCGAAAATGTATTCATAGCCTTCTTCTAATGCTTTTTTGAATCCGTGTATATAGGCAGTACCCAGTCCTTTTTTAACTTCCCTACTTTCAATAATGATTTTAAGGTCATCGATTTCTGAACTATGTGCCCTTGATCGAATATACTGTTGAACCTTATCTACAGTACCATCTGGTGAATTATCATCAACAATTAAAATATCAAATCTTTCAGGAAGTGATGCAATATTTTCTATCAACTCAACTATGTTTTCCGCCTCGTTGTAGGTAGGTATAATTATTATTCCTTTATTCAAATTGTGATAATTTAACTATCTCTTCCAATTATAGTTTGATTAGAATACCTTTCGATTTCTAAATAGTAAGCAAATATATTTCCGAATAACTAAGAATTTTTAAAGAAATAAAAAAAAAACACGCAATCAAATAAAAAACTTCTCATTTACTCAGGTTGTATATAATTTTGGTGAGGAAATCCTCCCTTTCTTCCAAAAGTACAGGAAATCGGTTTGGGAAAGTATGATTATTAAACTATAAATTACTGAAATCAATATAATGTTACGAATAGCAATACAAAAATCGGGTAGATTAAGCGAAGAATCCATTAAACTGATCAAAGAGTGTGGAATTAAAATAAACAACGGTAAAGGCAAGCTAAAGTCTGCTGCGTCTAACTTTCCACTTCAAATATTATATTTAAGGGATGATGATATTCCCGGATATGTATATGATAATGTCGCCGATATTGGTATTGTTGGTGAAAACGTATATCTGGAGAAATCTTTGGATGTTCAAGCTATACTAAAATTAGGATTTTCTAAATGTCGCCTTTCCCTTGCTATACCAAAGGACAAATCATACAATGGATTAGATTTTTTTAAAGGCAAGAACATAGCAACTTCCTATCCCAATATAACAAGGAAGTATTTGGATTCAAATGGGATAGAAGCTGATATTCATGAAATCAGTGGTTCTGTCGAAATAGCACCCGGCATAGGTCTAGCTGATGGCATTTGTGACATTGTGAGCTCAGGAAGTACATTACTAACCAATGGTCTCAGGGAGGTTGAAACAATATTAAAGTCAGAAGCTGTGTTAATTGGTCCAATGATCTTTGATAAATCAAAACAGGAAATATTAGACAACCTACTATTCAGGATCAAATCTGTGCAACAGGGAAGAAATAATAAGTATATACTTCTTAATGCCCCGAATGATAAAATTCCTGAAATTATAAGTATATTACCTGGAATGAAAAGTCCTACAGTAGTACCATTAGCTATGGAAGGATGGAGTTCGCTTCATTCAGTAATTACAGAGGACCAGTTCTGGGATATTATCAGCAACCTTAAAAATGCGGGTGCTGAGGGTATTCTTGTAGTTCCCATCGAAAAGATGATTATGTAACAATCAAATCACAATGAAGATAGTTAAATATCCTGATAAAAAAGATTGGAATCTTTTGCTACAGCGTCCTGCTATTGAAGAAAAGGCTGTTCGAAGCATAGTGAAGCCAATTATTAAAAAAGTAAGACAAAAAGGTGATAAGGCACTCCGGAAATTTGCATACGAATACGATCATGTTGAATTGGATGAATTGTTGGTAAATAGCGCCGAGATAAAAGCAGCTGAAAAAGTAGTTGATATTGCGTTGAAAAAGTCCATTAAAATTGCTTTTGCCAACATAGAAAAGTTTCACAAGGCACAAATAATTGAGGATCTTGAAGTTGAAACATTCCCGGGCGTAAAATGTGCAAGAAAAAGTGTGCCTATCCAGAGGGTCGGTTTATATATACCTGGAGGTAGTGCTCCGCTGTTTTCTACTATTCTGATGCTTGGAATTCCAGCAAAAATTGCCGGATGTGAGGAGATTATAATGTGCACTCCATCGAATCTGAATAGCGAAATAGATCCAGTAATACTTTATACTGCTAAGCTTACTGGTATTCAGAAAATTTTTAAAGTTGGTGGCGCACAGGCTATTGCTGCTATGGCCTATGGAACCGAATCCATTCCAAAAGTTGATAAAATATTTGGTCCTGGTAATCAATATGTTACAACGGCTAAACTATTAGTCAGTCGAAAAGGAATAGCCATAGATATACCAGCCGGGCCCTCTGAATTAGCTGTTATAGCAGATGATTCGGCCGTACCAGAATTTGTTGCCTCTGACCTGTTGTCACAGGCTGAGCATGGTATTGACAGTCAGGTTATCATGATTTCCAATAGTGAAAAGATGATACAAAATGTTATAAGTGAAATTAAAGATCAGGCTGAAAAGCTGTCCAGAAAACATATTGTAAGTAAATCACTCGAACACAGCCGATACATACTTGTAAAAGACTTAGATGAAGCTATGGAGCTTTCAAATATGTATGCCCCCGAACATCTAATAATTGCTTCTGATAAAGATGCTAAACTTGCTGAAAAGGTGATAAATGCCGGTTCGGTATTTCTGGGAAACTATACTCCCGAATCAGCGGGAGATTATGCTTCGGGTACAAATCATACACTTCCAACGTATGGATACGCTAAGGCTTTTAGTGGCGTTTCTCTTGATAGTTTCGTAAAACATATTACCTTTCAGAAAATTAGCAAAAAAGGATTGCAGAAACTAGGCCCATCAATTGAACTAATGGCTGATGCTGAAAAACTGGAGGCACACAAGAATGCTGTAAGCATCAGGCTTAGTAAAATAAAAGAAAATGGTTGATATAGAAAAGTTGATTCGGCCTCATATTAAAATACTAAATCCATATTCGTCAGCAAGAGATGAATTTTCAGGAAAGGAAGGTATATTTCTTGATGCTAATGAAAACCCACTTGGTTCCACCGCACAAAAACCATACAATAGATACCCTGATCCCTATCAGGTATCCTTGAAAAAAGCTATCTCAAAACTTAAGGAAGTAGACGCAAATCAGATTTTTCTGGGCAATGGAAGTGATGAGGCAATTGATCTTTTGATCAGGATATTCTGTAATCCCCGGAAGGATAATGTCCTGGTGATGCCACCAACTTTTGAAATGTATGAAGTTGCTGCTGTAATCAATGAAAATCCTTTGATTAAAGTTCATTTAACTAAGGACTATCAAATTGATCTCGAAATGGTATTAAAATCAATTACATCATCAACGAAAATTATCTTCATATGTTCCCCAAACAATCCTACCGGAAATAGTATGGACAATGATAAAATAGAAAAAATTTTATCTCAATTTAATGGTATCATTGTAATCGATGAGGCATATATAGATTTTTCAGACAATGCCAGTTGGTTACCAGCGATTCAAAAATATCCAAATCTGGTTATACTTCAGACTTTCAGTAAAGCCTGGGGTATGGCAGGATTAAGGCTTGGCATGGCTTTTTCTTCTAGTCGTATAATTGAATTATTGAATAAAGTCAAATCACCATATAATATCAATGTGGCTACACAAAAACTAGCTATTTCGGGATTAAAAAGAAAAGAACAGAAAGATTATATGGTTCAGAAAATTCTAGCTGAGAGAAAGATTCTTGCAAGATTTTTAAAGCAATTAAGCATAGTAGAGGAAGTATACCCATCCGATGCCAATTTTCTTTTGGTTAAATTCAAAGATGCTCAGAATGTATACAAATATCTACTGCAAAATAATGTCATTGTTCGAAACAGGTCAAATATATTCTTGTGTGAAGGATCTTTGAGAATCACAGTAGGCACCGAGTCTGAAAATAAATCTTTAATTTCCTGTTTGAAAAAATATATTGACAGATAATGAAAAAGGCACTATTTATTGATCGAGATGGTACAATTATTCTAGAACCAGACGATAATTTCCAGATTGATTCTCTTGAGAAACTCTCTTTTATTCCCAAAGTGATAACCAATTTAAATAAAATAGCCTCCATCGGAGAATATGAATTGGTAATGGTCACGAATCAGGATGGTATGGGCACTGATTCTTTTCCTGAGGATACTTTTTGGCCCGCACATAATAAAATGATGGAGATATTGAATAATGAAGGGATCCATTTTAATGCAATTCATATTGATCCTTCTTTTGAACATGAGAATTCACCAAATAGAAAACCACAAACTGGTATGTTGGTTGAATATATGAATGGAGATTATGATCTGGCAAATTCATATGTAATTGGTGATAGACACACTGATGTAGAACTTGCTAAAAACCTGGGATCAAAATGCATATTATTTGGAGATAAATTAGCAATTGAGGCAGATTATTGTACCAATGATTGGGATAAGATATTTCATCATATCTTTTTAAAACCGAGAACAACTACCATTACCAGGACTACCAGTGAAACTGACGTCAGCATAAGCCTCTCCTTAGATGGTAATGGCAAAGCAGATATTGAAACGGGATTGGGATTTTTTGACCATATGCTGGAGCAGATAGCAAAACATGGTGGATGTGATCTTGAAATTAAAGTTAAGGGAGATTTACAAATTGATGAACACCATACAATTGAAGACACTGGCCTGGTTCTTGGTGAGGCCTTTCTTAAAACTTTAGGAGATAAAAAAGGCATATCTCGATATGGTTTTACATTGCCCATGGATGATAGTCTGGCTCAGGTTGCAATAGATTTTGGAGGACGTCCATGGCTTGTATGGGATGCAACATTTAACCGAGAGAAAATTGGGGATGTTCCTACAGAAATGTTTTATCATTTCTTTAAGTCATTTTCTGACACAGCGTGTTGCAACCTCAATATCAAATCAGAAGGTGAAAATGAACATCATAAAATTGAAGGAATATTTAAGGCCTTTTCTAAGGCTATTAAAATGGCAGCAAGAAGGGATGAAAAGGATTTAGAAAACATTCCTAGTACAAAAGGAAGTTTATAGACGACTACTCGGAACTTACTTTTCTTACTTTTGACATTTGAAAAGCAGTAAAAATTCCAACAATGCCACCTAGAAGATGTGACTCCCAGGAAATTCCCTCTTGCTGAGGCAGCACACCATATATAAGGCCGCCGTACATTAATAATATGATAAGGGAAATCAAAATTGACTTAAGATCTTTACGAAAAAGGCCGAAAAAAATAAGAAATGAGGCTATTCCATAAACCAATCCACTTGCACCTATATGCAGACTTGGTCTGGCAAATATCCAAACAAGGAAGTTTGTAAGAAAATAACATTCGATTAATACTCTTTTAGCTATCTGATCATAAAAGAAAAACAAAACTGTACCCAGGAATAATAATGGAATCGAATTGGAAATCAGATGAACAAGATCCCCATGAATAAGCGGTGCGAATACAATTCCAGTTAAGCCAATTATAGATCTGGGGTAAATACCGAGAATGGCCAGATCAAATGGCAAAATAAGGCCTATGGCAAATATGAACCACATCAGGAAAACCAACCTAAGGGGAAATACATAGCTATGAACAAGACGCATAAGTCTATTCAGTTATTATTTTGGCTTACCAGGATTGCGAATCATTTTTAGTTCCACAAGCTTCGATTCTTCGAAACCAACAGACAAGTATCCCAGGATTCCACCGGAAGCAGTAGCTATTCTTTTTGCTATATCTATCATACTATCATAATACTGTATAGCAAATTTTTTATCAAGCTTTGGAAGTACCAGGTTAAGCTTTTCCAATTCTTCAATGATAACAGGATTTCGCTTTCTAGCCTCACGAGGAAGTGTGGCAATCTCCTCTATTAAATTATATTCAAAATCCTTTCCTACCTCAGCATAATAATCAATTAAAATGCGTCTTGCTTTAACCTGTTTCAACTGAGATATATTTAAAGCCTCCTTTATCTCCTTTTTGTCAAATTTATCATCCGCACCAGCGATAAGGATGGCTACCAATACAGGAGCTCTATACATCAGGTCTTTTTCATCTTGACGGAGATTATCGAAATAACTGATCATATTAATTATACTTTTTTAGGTGGCAAAATATGACATTTCCGTAGTATTTCCATTTATTTTAAAAATAAATTTCAAATATATCTGTCGCTGAATACAAAAAAGTACTTTTAATAGATCAATTATTTCTATTTCAAATAGAAACTAAACAAATGGAGGTGCGATAAATAATGTGTAGAACAAAAGAAATTTTCCGTATTATTGTAATCAATGATAAAAAATTGATTTTTCAATAAGACTAAATTTTAAATAAATTTTTTAATCTTTACTTAATTTATCAGAATTTTAAAATATGCCAGTTGATGAATCAGTAAAAATATTTATCGTCGAGGATGATCCGACCTATCTGAAGTTTTTAACTCATGTAATCAGTTTAAATCCCGATCATCAAATAAAAACATTTGCCTCTGGTAAAGATATCCTCGATGCATTATATGAACATCCTTCTGTTATCACTCTTGATTATAGTCTTCCAGATAAATCAGGAGAAGAAGTTTTAAAGGAAATCAAGGAGTTTGATCCCAATATTCCTGTGATAATAATTTCAGGTCAGGAAGAAATAGGAATTGCTGTGCAATTACTCAAACTAGGTGCCTACGATTATATTATTAAGGATGAGGAAACACAGGAGCGTTTAAATTATGCATTAAACAATGCTAAAAAAAATGTCAGCCTTGTAAATGAAATAAATACATTAAAACAGGAAATTTCAGAAAAATACGAGTTTGGAAACAGCATTACCGGTAATTCGATACCAATAAAAAAGGTTTTCGAACTGATGAAAAAAGCAATAAATACGAATATAACTGTGTCAATAACAGGTGAAACCGGCACGGGAAAAGAGCTTGTTGCCAAAGCTTTACATTATAACTCACCCAGAAAGAAGAAACCTTTTATTCCAGTTAATATAGCTGCCATACCAAACGAACTGATTGAAAGCGAATTATTCGGACATGAAAAAGGCGCTTTTACCGGAGCTATCACCCGACGGCTTGGAAAGTTTGAAGAAGCAGATGGTGGGTCAATATTTCTAGATGAAATAGCCGAAATGGACTTGAACATGCAAGCAAAATTATTACGGGTCATCCAGGAGCGGGAAGTAACCAGAATAGGAAGCAATACAATTCTCCCACTGGATGTGCGACTGCTTGTAGCTACACATAAAGACCTTGCTGAGGAAGTTAAAAATGGAAATTTTCGGGAAGATTTATATTATCGCCTACTAGGGATTCCAATACATCTTCCTCCTCTCAGAGATAGAGATACGGATATAATAATTTTAGCAAAGCATTTTTTAAATGAATTTCAAAAGGACAACAATCTTCATGGGCTTAAGTTGGGACGAAGTGCACAGGAAAAATTATTAAAATATAATTTTCCCGGAAATGTCAGGGAATTGAAATCTATTATTGAATTAGCTGCAGTGATGAGTAATTCTGAAGAAATACAGGAAGATGACATTAAATTTTCAAGCCTGAAGAATGAAGAGAATTTTACTTACCAGGAGTTATCTCTCAAAGAATATAATGATCGGATAATTGATCATTTTCTTACCAAATATGATGATAATGTAATGAAAGTAGCGGAGATTCTTGACATCGGGAAATCGACGATATACAGGTACCTAAAAGAAAAATCTGAATAATTATGAGTAATAATAAAATGATTGATATGTCTTATCTTATTTCAGTTTGTGGGGATGACGCGGACTTTAAGCAAGAGATGATTGATACATTTTTACGAAATACCCCTCCTGTCCTTGAAGACATGAAATCTTCACTCTCAGAAAAGGATTGGAAGAAAATTGGTGATTTGGCACACAAAATCAAACCATCATTTACTTTTATGGGGATCTCTAAAGCAAAGGACCTGATTGTTGATATTGAGCATAGCGGGCGAAACAATACGGAAATTGAAGATATCCGGGATAAAATTGAACAATTGAATAAAATTTGCATACAGGCATTCAATGAATTGAAGGAAGAGCTTAAAACCCATTAATCCGAATTCGGCAATAGAACTTTGTAATGAGGCTTTAAAGTGCAATAAAACAGACAATTATTGAGACGAGGCATAGCACCGCCATGGTGAGTTGAAATAAGTGGGTGCAACGGACTGTTTTGCAGCAGTTTAAAGACGGAATAAATTTTCTAATGCCGATTTCGGGTTTAATCATTTTTTCCGGCCTAACACTTGATACACTTGTATTTTACCTTGTCGTCCTTTTATATCAATAGGCCCCCATGGCTTGGTCAGGATCTTATCTTTTACCGCATCATATACCTTTTCACTTATCAGAATATCATTGGGGTGCGCTTTAGATAGTGTTTCAATTCTCTTTCCAGTATTAACGGTATCTCCGGTAACTGAATAGTCCAATCTATCTTCTGTACCCAAGTTACCGGCTACCACTTCCCCAAAATTAATACCTATTCCAAATACCACTTCATTCTCCAATCTGTTTTTATAGAATTCATTAAGCACATCTAGTTTATCTTTCATCTCCAGTGCACAATAAACTGCATTTAATTCATTTTTCGGATATGACATCGGAGCACCAAAGGTTGCAAAAATCTCATCTCCTACAAATTGATTTACAATTCCATTGTATTTCCTGATAGGATCGCTCATGACCGAATAATATTTATTAAGAAAATCCACAACCTCTATTGGTGTCATTTCTTCGCTCAGGCTGGTAAATCCTCTTAGATCACAAAATAAAACAGCAATTTTTCGACTTTCACCTTTAAATATAGAACCTCCTTTAGCATTCAATGCTTTATTTACAACAGGTTCGGGAACATATTTCATGAACAATTTCAAGGTTTTTTCTTGCTCATTCACCGTATGCTGCAGATCACTTAACAATAATTTATTCTTTTGCTGAAGTTCATATAATTGCTTTGCGTTTTCAATTGTCATTTTTAGTTCATCCTGGTTCCAGGGCTTACTGATATATCTGAAAACACGACCGCTATTTATTGCATTTGCAATAGCATCAATATCACTAAATCCAGTTAATATCATTCTTACAGGATCGGGATAATCTTCCAGGATCCTCTCAAGAAATTCGACACCTGTCATCTCTGGCATTCGCTGGTCCGTAATGATCAAATGGATTTCTTTTGTCTTTAGAAATTGAAGCCCCTCTTCTCCATTGTTGGCCAGATATATAGTATAAAATCGGCGAAATGCTGCTTTGAAAGAGACAAGGTTTTGCTCTTCATCATCAACATATAAGATATTGAAAGGTAAGTTTTGCATCGTTTACAGAAATAGAAATTATTCTAAATTACTAAAATCAATTTACCAAATGCAAATTCAAATCTAACTTCCATGCAATTGAAAGACAGCCGCTTTACGCAAATAGGATTATATATAAAAGCAAATTTTGGAATTAATCTATCTGATAAGATTAAAGTCTTCAATCGATGTATTTACTCATTTGAACGTTAAACTTGAAAATTCAAAAATAATGTTTGTCTCATTTTCATTCTCCATTAAATAGCTTGTCAGTGGAATCTCTATTTTGGAACCATTTTTTGACTTTATCGATACCTTCTCAAAGTATACCGGTTCCTGATCCTTTTCAATAAAAGAACTTGCTAAAGCTTTTTTAATTTCATCAAATGATTCATCCTCAAGAAACAAAATAAAATCTATTTGCCTTCCATTTAGCTCACTCGCAAAATATCCTAATAATTGTTCAACAGCGTGGTTGGTCATGATAATAGTTTGCCGATTGTCAATAAGAATAATTGGACTCTGGATCGAACCAAGAATTTTCCTAACTCGACGATCCTGTTCTTTTTGTATCCTGAAGTCATCTCTCCAATCCAGAATTCTTTTTAATTCAAAACATACCAGAGCTGGTTTAGTGTCCTTCAAAATAGAAACTATTCTTTCTGACAAAATCAAAGATTCACCGTTAGAATCCACTAACTGATATTTAAATCCGCGTTCCGGGAAATTACCATTATATATTTTTTCATGATAATCTACTACCATTCCTGAAAAGTCAGAAGTTACAAATTCAAGATAATTCTTTCCTATCATTTCATCAGGTGAATATCCCATGATATGTTCTACACTCCCGGAAATTTCAATTATTTTGCCTTCAATATCCCTTATACCATAAATACTTTCCAGATCATTATCCATACCTCGCATTAATAATGAATAATTAACGGGATTCTTTGTCTTAGTATTATTAGTCTTTTTCTCAACTTCCAGGAGACTTTGAATTATAGATTCAGAAGCAAGCGATATCGTTTCTTTTTCATTTTCTTCCCAATCCGAATTTCGCATGGAACGTTCTACCATTAGAATTCCAAAAAGCTTTTCATGATCAATTAATTGGAAATCCATTTTAAGAAAAATATTTCGCCGCTTAAATCTGGGTTCAACTAATTCCATCGTACGTGTATCCTCACGACAGTTATTAGTTTCCAGCCATTTAGAGTTTAAAATTGAATTGAAATAGGTTGGATAATCAGTTAATAATAGATATTCTCCAGAAAGATGAAGATCTTTTTCCTTATCATATTCATCATAACAAATTAGACGTCTCCCTTGCTCCTTGAATAACCAAACGCTGACCCATTCAGCATCTATTTTTTTAGCTAATCCAGCCAGTATTTGCTGTACATTATTCGGCACCTCAATATTATCTTTTTGGGAAATCAACTGCCTTAATGAATTGTTTTGATCTATAAAATATTGTTTGCCTTCTTTCAATTGATATATCAATTCTTCTTTTTTCTTAATATCACTGGATAAAATGTCTAGTTCAGACTGTATTTTGTTTATAAGGTGATTGGAGCCCTGCTGATATCTATATTTTCTTAAAAACCAGACAAACAATATTGCGAGAAATACAAATCCTCCTCCTATAAGCAAAATTTTCAATGTTCGGGTAGATTCTGAACCAGAATAAGTTTCATTATTTGAAATTGATGAAAATTCATCAGAACTCATTTTCCCTTCATTTTTTGAAACTAAGACATCGAGGTTTACCAGGCTATCATTCAAAGATGCATATTGCTGATGGTATGTCTGCGCAGATGTATAATCTCCTGCTTTTGAATACGTCTCTGATAGTTCATTAAGTAAATCAACTCTTAGATAAACCCTACCTAGCATAACTGCCACATCGAGAGATTTCTTGAGATAAAAAATCGTTGAATCCAAATATGATTCTCCGTATAGAGTCGATTTAGAAAGAAAGAAGTCTAGAAGAAGTCCCGGGTCTCCAAGCTGTTCGATTTCAAAATAAGCTTTGTTGAAATAATAAGTGGCAGAATCAGTTTCATCAATTTCAAAAAAATTATGGCCTAATAGGATACAGGTTTTTGCAACACCATTAACATTATCAGACTTAATAAATACTTTTAATGCTTCTTTTAGGATTTCAATACCTGATTCTAATCGTCCCATTTTCTCAAATACTCTGCCTGCGCCAAGCATTGCCAGACCCTTACCTGAATCATTTCCTAATTGATGATTTATTTCAACTCCTCTTTGATAATATTCAAGGCTTTTATTTAAGACATTCATCTCTTCATATGTCCGCGCCAGTATATCAAAAATTTTTCTTTTTAAAATATTATCATTTAACTGATCTGTCAGGTCAAGAGAAGAAAGGCTAAATTCAATAGTATGGTTGAAATCCCCTTTCAAATAATAAACCAAACCCATATTATAAAAAGCATATGCTTTACCTTTGGCATAACTCAATGAGTCACTTAATTCCAGTGAATTAAGAGCATAAGATAAAGATTGATTATAGTTTTGATAGGCAAATTCTTCGGATAATTCGTTTAGAATTTCGACCTTTTCAATACCCTTTGAATCTTCCAGTTTATACAACAATGAATCAATCCCGTGCTGCGAATAAGAATTTGTACAAAAAATCGTTATGATAGTTATTATTCCATAAAAAATCCTCATAATAAATCAGGAGATATTGGTTTTAGCACGTATTTTAATTGTTAATGAATATATTTACTAATTATCACAATCAGGACTATCAAATCTACTCATAACTTGATCAAAGAGTTTCTTAATAAATATATAAATAGAATCTCAATTATCATTGCTTCTTCATTGATAATTGTTTCAAGTTATTCCTGTTATCCGGTTACAAACTATTCTCAGAAATCCTTCAAGCCAAAGTACAGAAATAAACCATATCGTCATTTAAAAGACAAAAAAAAGAAGAGAACCAGGTTATTTTGGATGAAAAATTAAAGACTATCACCAAACAAAATAAGTCCTGCTGAGTATATATAGTAGAAAAACAAATTTCAATGAAAAAAATCCTGATTCTGATAGCAATGGGTATAATGGTTTCATGTAGCCTGAAATCTCAAAATGATATAAATATGAATGCTCAAAAGAAAACTTCCGATTTCGAAATTCAAAAATCTGAAGAAGAATGGAAAAAAGAACTTGATCCAGTCCAATATAAAATCCTTCGCGAAAAAGGCACAGAATATGCCTTTTCGGGAGAATATTTTAATCATAAAGAAAAAGGGACCTATCTATGTGCAGGATGTGGGAATGAATTATTTGAATCTGATTCTAAATATGATTCCGGATGTGGTTGGCCAAGTTTTTTCGAGCCTATGGAAAACACAAAGATCCTTGAGTTTGAAGATAAATCAGCTGGAATGGTGAGAACTGAAATCGTATGTAATAAATGTGGAGGTCATTTAGGCCATGTGTTTCCTGATGGGCCAAAACCTACTGGCCTAAGATATTGTGTTAATTCTGCCTCACTTAAATTTGTTACGAAGGAAAATGATTCTGATGATAAGGATAAAAAAGAGAAAAAGTAAAATCCTTACCTGACTAAAAGACCATAATCTGGTAAGGATTCATTTTGCCATGATT
>Ga0316190_10000672_pt1 | contig 23943 bp, 29 predicted proteins | sample Eddworburrow2_MG_FD_204929 | JGI IMG/M metagenome (GOLD analysis project Ga0316190, IMG submission 204929) | Coastal sediment microbial communities from Maine, United States - Eddy worm burrow 2 | ecosystem: Environmental > Aquatic > Marine > Coastal > Sediment | place: USA: Maine | collected... | reverse complement strand
CTGGCGCTTGAGGATGAGGCCGTCGCAGAGGCGGGCAAGGTCATCAGAGTTCGCGGCCAGCACCTCGACCGCCAGGCGTTCGAGGCTGACATCGATCAGCTCGTCAGGACGCTCGATCAGGCCATCGGTGAACATCACGATCGTTGTGTCGTCGTCGACGGTGATCGTGCTCCGGGGATAGTGGGGCGAACCGCCAATCCCCAACAATGGCCCCGGCGTCACCTGGGCAATTTCTGCGGTGTGGGGACTGCTGATCACCGGCGGCAGGTGCCCGGCCGAAACCGCCGACACCTCCCTGGTTGGCAGATCGATCGTGACGGCCAAGGCGGTGGCCACAAGGTCCTCCTCGGAGCAGAATTGGTTCAACAAGGCAAGGGCGTCAGCCGCCGACCTTCCCTGCTGGAGCAGCACCTTGACGAGCAGGCGCACCCGCCCCATATCGGCCGCGGCACGAACGCCCGAACCGGCCATGTCCCCGACGATCAGGACCGCCCGTTGACCGTCGCGAACGACGTCGTACCAATCGCCGCCGACCCGGGTGGCAAAGGCCCCCGGCTGGTACCGGGCAACCACGTCAAACCCCGGGACCACAGGATCGGTCTCCGGTAGGAGGTCACGCTGCAGTTCGATGGCAACGAGTCGTTGTCGCTCGTACTCGGCCAGGCTGCTCAGTGCCCGTCGGCCGCACTCCGCCACCCGGCCAACGGCCGCCTGGTCGATGAAGTCGAGCTCAGCCTGGTCAAGGTCGACCACGGCCAAGGCTCCGCCTATCCCGCCGAGCTCACTGGCGAGGGCACACCCAACCCAGCATCGACCTTCGTCGTCACATCCCGACTGCACCGTGCCTGGCCCGAGCCGCACCTGCTCCATCAACTGCTCGTCGGCACCATGCCGGGTGCCGACGGCAAAGGCGGCCCTGCTGGTACCCAACCGCACATCGCCGACGACAACCGCCCGGCCATAACCAACAAGATCGCTGACGGCGGAGGCGATATCGGTGGCCATGGTCTGGAGATTGGTAGTGGCATCGGCCGGGTGACTCAGCAGGATCGAAACGCTCCCATCAACCGCCTTCTCCGCGCTCAGAAGCCGCTCGGCCCGGCGGAGGGCGGTGATGTCGTCCTGGGTGGCGATGTAGTGGGTGGTCACGCCATCGGGCCCCTGCACGGGATCGATCCGCCAACTAATGAGGAAGGGCTGACCGTCGCGACGGTAGTTGACCGTTTCGCCGATGAACGGCCGATTGGCATCGAGATCGCGGCGAAGGCGGTCGAGTTCCGCTCGGCTGGTGAGCGGGCCCTGCATGATGCGTGGGGTGGCTCCGAGCACCTCGGTCTCGTCGCGCCCGATCATCTCGCAGTACGCAGGGTTGACGTAGACGATCTCCGGACCGGGCCGATCGAGCTCGGCGGTGGTGATGCAGGCCGCCGATCGCGTCTGGTCGAGGGCCGCCCGCAGGATCGGCAGGAGTAGGTCATCGGTTTGCTGGGTCATGGCACGACCTTCAGGGGACGATCTGCAACTCCGGGGTCAGACCGGTGATGTCGAGCAGTCGCGCCACCGGCACGCTCGGCTTGACGATGGTCAAGCTGCCTCCGCCGCTCAGCTGCCGCTTGTGGGCCCCGACGATCACCCGCAGCCCCGACGAGTCGACGAAGGTGATCCCGGCCAGATTTACCGAAAGCGGAACGTCGCCGGCCACCGCGGTAAGCGCCTCATCGAGTAGCGATGACGTGTGCGAATCGATCTGCCCTTCGGCAATAACAAGGGTCGAATCATCGGTGGCGGTGGTCACCGTTAGATTGTCAAGAGAAGCCACTACCTCAGCGTAGCGCCAGAGTCAACGGAGCTTGGGTCGTGTCACCCTTGGCCGACATCCATCCCGGCCCGGTGAGCAACCCAATCCCACAGTTGGGCTCGCTGATCGGGGGTATCGGTTCGTCTCGTTTTCGGCAGCCGATGCAAGGGCCGGGTTCGCCGATCAAGCCAGAATCCTCCGTTGCCGGCGAGGGCCTTGTCGTCGCCTGCCAACCAGACGAGGGTGTCCGCACCTTCATCCGGAGTCCGCAACAGCGGGCCGAAGATCCTGGCGAATCCGGGGAGCGACTCCCGCACACCAGGGGTGTCGGCCCAACCGGGGTGCAGGGCGTGATAGTGGACCCCCTGGTCGCCGAATCGTGTGGCCCAAAGCTCATTCAGGGTAACCTGGGCCCGTTTGGCGCGGGCGTACTGTTGTGACCCTTGATAATCGGCCTCGGACATCTCCAGCTCCGACACGGTCAGCCCTGCGGTATACATCCCGCCTGAGGACATCGTCAGCACCAGCGAAGGGGCCGACTCGGAAAGCCGGGTCAGGAGCAGCGAGGTGAGCAAGAAGGGGCCAACGACCTGTGAGGCGACGGTGGCCTCGGTGCCGTCGGCGCTGACCTGGCGATCAGGGTTGAGTGCGCCGGCATTGTGAACCAGCACGTCCAGTCGGTCGTGATCGGCCAGCACCCGCTGGGCCAGGGCTCGGACCTGGGCCTTGTTTCCCAGATCGGCCGCAACCTGGGTGATGGCGGTGTTGCCGCTGGCTTTGACGATCTCGCCGACCGCCAGCTCGTTGCGGGCGGCGTCTCGACCGACAACGACCAGGGTCGCCCCGCCGCGGGCCAACTGGGTGGCCGCCGCCTTGCCCAACCCGGATGTGGCTCCGGTCAGGACAACGACCCGACCGTTGAAGTCGTACGTCTCCGCTGGCCGCCATCGTTCCAGCCGCCTCCGGGCGTGGTAGCCGATGCGGGTGAAGCTGGTCACGATTGACACTTCGAGTGTGTTGTCGATGGTCCGGCTGAGGGCTTGAGCCAGGGTCATGCGTGTGGCATCTCGATGCGCACGCCATCGAGGGCTCGAACCAGCCCGACGGCTGCCCGGTCGACGATGCGGCCAAAGGCGATACCCACCAGTGGGTTGACCATGCTGAGCAGACCGTTCAGGGTCAGTTCGGCATCGTAGGTCACTACGGAGCCGCCCGGAACCGGATCGACCCTGATCCGGTCGAGGGAGGTCAACCGGGCACTCTCGGCCCGGGCCATGAGCTTGGACGGGGGATCGAAGATCGTGAGGTGATAGCGCAGGATCAGGGGCCGGGGCACCCCCTTCACCGTGAGGTCGTAGGCCGCTCCCTGTCCGGGGTCGTTGCCGACCACCTGAACGGCGTTGATGACACCGGGATCCCACTGAGCGGAATTGGTCAGGTCGGCCATGAAGGCAAAGGCCTTTTCCTGGGCCATGGCGGTCTTCACGCCGACTGTACATCGAGCCATGAGTGGTCCCTACCCGGGCTTGGCGGGAGCCAAACCTGTTTCTCCAACCACCATGATGCCACCACTGTCAATGAAGTTGCTGTCGGCGGACTTACCGTCAATAGACCTGTCGATGGACTTACTGTCAACGGGGCCGAAGGGCAAGACCATCGGGGCGCCATTGGCTTCTGACGATGACGATCTGGTTGACCGTGCAGTGGCGCTCGGTAAACGCCGCCTCACAGTAGGCGAGGTAGAAGCGCCAAAGCCGGCTGAAACGTTCGTCGAAACCAAGGGCGCGGATCTGCGCCTGGCTTTGATCGAATCGTTGGCGCCACCGCTGGAGCGTCTCGGCGTAGTGGGCCGAGAGATCCTCCACGTCCAACAGATCCATAGTGGTCGATCCCGAGACCGAGTTGAGAATCGCCCCCACTGAGGGGAGTCCACCTCCGGGGAATACAAACCGTTTGATGAAGTCCTCGGTCCCCTTCGCCGCCTCAAACCGTCGATCGGGCACGCAGATGGTCTGAATACCAGCCATGCCCCCGGGAGTGAGTAGACGTTCGATGGTGGCGAAGAACCGCTCGTAGTCGCGCCAGCTGACGGCCTCGATCATCTCGATCGAGATGATCTTGTCGTACCGGCCGCTGAGGTTGCGCCAGTCTTCATAGAGGCACTCGATCGATTCACCGAACCCGGCCGCTTCGACCCGCAGGCTCGCCTCCCGGTACTGGTCGGCCGACACCGTCGTCGTCGTCACGTGGCAGTCTCTGGTCGAGGCGGCGTGCAGCGCCAGCCCTCCCCAGCCGGTACCGATCTCGAGCACCCGGTCTCCCGGACCGACATCGAGTTTGTCGAGTAGCCGGTCGAACTTGGCAACGGCCGCCTCGTGCAACGTTGCCCCCGGTGATTCGAACACGCCCGATGAGTAGGTCAGGGTCTCATCGAGGAACAGGGAGAAGAAGTCGGTTCCGATGTCGTAGTGCGCTTCGATGTCCTCGCGATCACGGCTCGGTTGGCCGGCTCGGGCGAACCGCCGGGCCCCGGGTAGGAAGCAGGCGAGCCCAGCCTTCTTTCGCTGCCACCCTTGGAGAGGTTCCATGTTGGCTATGGCCAGCCTGACCACCTCCACCGGGTCGTCGCTGTCCCACCAACCCTCGAGGTAGCCTCGACCCAGGCCGATCGACCCTTCGGATACAAGCGCCAACCAGGCTCGCTGATCAAGTACTCGGATCCTGGCTGTTGGCCCTTCGGCGGCGGAACCGAAGCGGGCGACCACGCCCCCTTCCACCAATGCAAGCTGCCCTCGGGTCATCCGGCGCAGAAGGCCGACGGCGAGACTCCTGGCCACTCGGCAACGGGCATTTGACACCGGAGCGGTTTCGGGTCTGATCGGAAGCAGATGAGGGGTGCGAAGAGCGGCGGGCTGCCGCTGAGGTCGCACTGGGGTTGTCGTGGCCATCATGAACTCATCTCGTGTTGTGGGTCTTGGTTCTTGGGGTGACCGACGAAGGGGACCTTGTGGCGCAGGAGGCGGGCGGCGTTCAGGTGGATGCCGCCACTCACCTTGTGGGCGGAAGCAGGGTTGGCCAAGGCGAAGCGTCGCAGCCCCCGCCTGGTCACCTCTTTGCGGTCGACGGCCAGGCTGGTCCGCAGCGTGGGTGCGGTGTCGTTGCGGCCGACGACGTCGATCTCGACCCGCAGCCGCGACGCCTCAGATCGCACCCGCAGTAGGTAGCGGTGATCAACCGTGAGGAAGGGGGAGACGTGCAGGGTCTTGTCGAACGTCGCCACGTGGTACCCATCGATCGCTTCGAGGGGAACGACGTAACGGTGGCACTCCTTCCACGGGGTATTCGTCACCTCCACCACCGCCCCCAACGGCAGTGCCGGATCGTCGGCCCAGACGAGGTAGATGGTGATTGGGTTGAACAGCCATCCCCAGCGACGGGGTTGGGTCAGCATCCGGACCGGACCGTCGGCGTCAACCCCCACCGCAGCAAGGTCGCGGCGGACGGCGGCGGCCCCAACCGGGGCGTCGGGGGTTCCGTAGTCTTCAGGTCGAAAACGCAGCGGGGCCGGGTGTTGGCTCGACGCCAGCCAGTGTCGGCCGAACAACTCCTCGGGCCGGTCGGGGTCAATCCACACCATCGAAACCCGTTGGGAGAAACGGTGGGTGACGGGGCTGGTTCGGTGATGGCACACCACCCCAGGACACAATGCGGCCCGGCCCGGGCTCACCATCCAACACCCATGCTCTCGGCTACCTCGATGGCGGACCGCAGACCGTCCTCGTGGAAGCCGTGACCGGCCCAGGCGCCGGCCAAGTAGACACCGCCTGCTCCGTTGATCTCGCCGAGGCGATGCTGGGCCTTGACGGCGGCCCGATCGAACACGGGGTGGGAGTAGTTGATCCGCTGCAGAACCTGGGCCTCGTCGAGATGGTCGTCCATGTTCAGACTGAGCAGGTAACGACGGCTGCCACCAAGGCCCTGGAGCAGGCTCAGGTCATAGGTCACGGTGGGAGCGACGGCGCCTTCAACCACCTGGTAGTTCCAGGCCGACCAGGCCCGTCGGGCCGGAGGCAGCACTGACGTATCGGTGTGCAGGGTGGCCTGGTTTGGTTGGTAGCCAATTGAACCCAGCACCTCCTTCTCAGCCGGAGAGGCATCAACCAGGATCTCCAGCGCCTGGTCGGTGTGGCAGGCGAGAACCACCTCATCGAACTGCTCGGTTGTGCCGTTGACGGTGAGTTCTACCCCACCGTCAATTCGTTCGACCCTTGTCACCGGCGAGGAGGTGCGTACCTCACCTCGCAGATTCCCTGCCAGGGCGGCCACGTACTGGCGGCTGCCGCCGACCACTGTCTTCCATTGCGGGCGCCGACCGATGCCCAGGAGCCCGTGGTTGGCCAGGAACGAGAACAGGTTGACGGCGGGAAACTCGGCGAACGTTGTCGGATCGGCCGACCAGATGGCGGCTCCCATTGGAACGAGATGCCACTCGATGAAGGCGCTCGAATAGCCCCCGGCAGCCAGGAACTCGCCGAGGGTGAGATCGGGATCGGGTCGTCGTAACGCCCGCTGGGCATCCCGCCAGAAGCGGGGGATGTCGGCCAGCATTCGCCAGTACCGACGGTTCAGGGCATTACCACCATCGGCGAACAACGTTCGGGGGTTGGTGGCCCGATAGCAGAGACCAGAGGCAGGATCGTGCACGCCGAAACTCATCTCGGAGTCTCGGCGTTCGACGCCGAGTTCGTCGAACAGGCGGACCAGGTGCGGGTAGTTGCGGTCGTTGTGGACCATGAAGCCGGTGTCGACGTCCAGCGTGCCTACAACCGGGTCCTCCACCTCGACGGTGTTGGCGTGGCCGCCGAGCCGGTCGGCGGCCTCGAAGACCACGATCTCCCGTTCGGGGTCGAGGATATGGGCCACTCCCAGTCCGCTGATTCCCGATCCGATGATCGCCGTGCTCGCCCGTCTCGCCATGGGAGCATCCATACCCACAACGGCCGGATCTGAAACAACAAGGGTCGGTCAGGTCCACCAGGCCAGGTGGGCGTCGGGGATCCAGCGCGTCGCATAGGGAGCCTGGACCGCCTGGACGAGTGCTCCGGACCCGCCATCATCGTCGACGGCGGGAGCGACCAGCTCCGTGCCGTCAGCCGACCAAACAGCGTGGCTCTGGGCGTACTGTTCGAAGAATGGCAGCACCGTGGCGGCCCAGGGGCGGGTGGGCCGAAACGGCACCAGGGCCTCGACCTGAGATCCGTCGTGGACAATCCACTGGACCCTCCCCTCGTTCCCCGCTACCAGGGCGGCCAGCATGGACCCGTTTGGCGACCAGAAAAAGGCGGCAACGGGCTCTGTCGCCACCACCGCCTGATCACCGGAGATCAGGTCGACGACGACCAACCGACCGCCGCCATCAACTACCTCGACGTAGGCTAGGCGACTGCCGTCGGGATCGGGCGAGAAGCGACCGGACGACCCGGCCCCAACAACGACATTGACCCCGCCGTCGGGACCCGACGACAGGATCTGGTCTCCAACGGCGTAGGCGACCGACCCTCCTGGCAGCCACCACGGGGCAACAAAGCGACCGGCGTCTTCGGTCAGGACAACGGCTTGTTCGCCGTCGAGCCCAGCGATCAACACCCGGTTCTCGACGTGAACGGCCAGCCGGGTGGTGTCGGGTGACCAGGACCAGAACATCGGCTGGCCTCGTTCGACCACCGTCACCGCACCGGCGGCGACGTCCGACACGGCCAGTTCCAGACCAAGGGGCCCTGGTGAGAGATGACTTAACCAACGACCGCACGGGCTGGGGCAGAGATAGAAGGCGCTGACCGACTCGGCCAACACGTTTGCCCCGTCACGCCCCTGGTGGTGGAGTCGAAGCTCCCGAACACCGTCGAGATCAATGGAATCCACCGACCAGGCCGCCCACTCCCCCTTCGCCGACCACACGGCACTCGAAACCCGAGACCCTTGTCCGGGGTCGCGGGGCTCGTCCAACGACTGACGGGCCCCAGTTTCGACGTCGCTCCGCACCACATTGCCTACGGAGTCGATGATCAGCAGCTTGCCCACGGCTCAACTATGGCAGGGTTCAGGCACGTTCACTGCTAGCGACAGAAGCGACCGGTGGTGACATGTTCGGACAGGTGGCTGCCGAGTTCGGGGTGGACGTTCGCGGTTTTGCTGATCGCGTCACGAATGCGTCCGGCGACGCCCTTGCTGTGGCGGGCCTGGCTGGTCGCTACCCCGGGGCCGGAGCTTTAACCGTCGAGCTCGACCGCGCCACCGAGGAAGAGATGTCCGATCTGGGGATGGTCGAAGATCTCCCGGGCGCTGCCGGCCAACGCCAGTCGGCCCTGCTGCATGACGATGCCACGGTCACTGATCTCCAGTGCCTTCTTGGCGTTCTGCTCGATCATCAACACGGTCACTCCCCGGTCGCGCAATGCGCTGAGGAGTCCGAACACCTGTTGAACGAGGATCGGCGACAACCCGATGGACGGTTCATCAATCAGGAGGAGGCGGCGTTCGAGCAGCATGGCTCGACCGACCTCCAGCATCTTCTGTTCGCCCCCGCTCAGCATGCCCGCCTGCTCGTCGGCCTTCTGTTCCAGCACCGGGAACTGCTCGAAGGCGATCGATTCGATACGGCGCCGGGTGAGTCCCAGATCACGCAGGCTCACGCCGCCGAGTTCGAGATTGGCCCGAACGGTCATGGCTGGGAAGATGTTTCGCCCCTGGGGAACGAAGCTGATACCACCGCTGAGCAGTTCGGATTGGCTGCGACCGACGATGTTGTCACCCTCGAACACGATCCGCCCGGAACGCACCTTCACCATGCCGAAAGCGGCCTTGAGTGCGGTCGATTTACCGGCGCCGTTGGGGCCGATGACCCCCAGGATCTCACCGGGGATGACGTCGAACGAGACACCGTCGACGGCGGTGATGCCGCCAAAACGTTTGGTCATGTCACGGACGCGAACAACTGGTTCAGTCACTGGTTTCTCCTCACCAGTAGCCAGTCCCGGAATCGATTGAAGGTACCGGCGATGCCCTTGGGGGCGACCAACATCACGAGGATCACGAAGAGGGCGAACCACACCCGGTACCAGTCACCAGTGAAATGCAGGGTGTCGGCCAGGATCGTGATGGCGGAGGCACCGAGCAGCGGCCCGGCCAGCGTACCGAGACCGCCGAGGACGGTGGCCAGAAGGAAGTCGAACGACTGGTTGATGAAGAAGCTGCGAGGCTCAATGAACTCGACCTGGCGGGCATAGAGAGCACCGGCGCCACCGGCCATGCCTGAGCCGATGGCAAAGATAAAAGGTTGTAGGCCCGGACGTCGACCCCGAGGCTGCTGGCCCGACCGGGATTGTCGCGGATCGCCTTGAAGGCCCGGCCCCACGGCCCACGCACGATCCACCACACCAGCAGTATCGACAGGAGCAGATAGGTGAAGCCCACGTAGTAGTAGTTACGGGTCGTCTGCACGCTGAACTCGCAACCATGATGCCCGAGGTCGATCTCGTTGGCATCTCCGGGTTGGATGAAGGGGCCCCTGGTCTGGCGAAACAACTTGGCATGGAGCTATTCGACGACTACCGGAAGCTGACTGAACTCGCCCCGGATGGGGTGATCGTTGCCACCCCCAACCAACTCCACCTGGAGGTCGCCCGCAACTTCGCCGAGAACGGGGTACACCTCCTGGTTGAGAAACCAATTGCCGACAGTCTGCAAGCCGGTCGGGCGATCTGCGCCTCGGCTCACGACGGCGCGGTGAAGCTGCTGATCGGGCGCCATCGCCGCCACCACAGCCTCGTTCGAGGGGCGACGGAGGTGGTGAAGCGGCAACTGGGCACCCTGGTGGCAACAAACACCATGGTCACCATGCGCAAGCGGACTCGTACTACAACATCTCCTGGCGGCGAAGCGCGGCGGCAGGTCCACTGCTGGTCAACCTGGTACATGAGGTCGACCTTCAGCGGGCGGTGTGCGGTGAGTTTGACCGGGTCCAGGCGGCGTCAACCAAGGTGGGTCGCGGCTTCGCCTTCGACGACACGGCGGCCGTTCTCCTGCACTTCGAAAACGGAGCCGTTGGCACGCTGATCATCAGCGAGTCGACACCGTCGCCCTGGAGTTGGGAGGCGTCGGTCAGCGACGGCATGGGGCATCACAACGCCGGGCAGGACCACGCCCAGTTCATCGGCACCGAAGGCTCGCTGAGCTTCCCGAGCCTGACGATCTGGAGCTACGACCAGGACCTCGCCGACCCCGGGTGGCAGTTGCCCCTCAGCGCCCAGCGTCACGACGTGCTTCGCAACAACCCCTATGTCGAACAGATCGCCCACTTCGCCCTGGTCATTCATGGCGAGGAGGAACCGTTGGTGTCGGGCGAGGACGGTCTGCGCAGCCTCGCCGTTGTCAACGCCGTGATCGAAGCGGCCCAGACCGGCGGCCTCATCGAGATCGAGTCGCTACTTACCGACCCCTGAGAACGAAGGTGCCGCCATGCCAACCTCCATCGCCACGGTCTCGCTTTCGGGTGACCTGACCACAAAGCTCGAAGCCATCGCGGCGGCGGGCTTCGACAGCTACGAACTGTTCGAAAACGACCTCACGTTCTCCTCCCTGCCGCCGGCCGAGCTTCGGGCCAGAACCGCCGACCTTGGGCTCACGATGTTTGCCCTCCAACCCTTCCGGGACTTCGAGGGTCTGCTCGACGCTCGCCGCGGGGCCGCCTTCGATCAGGCCGAACGCAAACTCGACCTCATGGAGCAGCTCGGCACCGACCTGCTGCTCATCCCCAGCTCGGTCTCACCCCACGCCACTGACAGCGTCGAGCGCAGCGCCGAAGACCTCCGGGAACTCGGCGACCGGGCTGCCCGTCGCGGCTTTCGAGTGGCCTACGAAGCGCTGGCCTGGGGTCGTCATGTTCGCGACTGGACCATGGCCTGGGAGATCGTGCGGGCGGCTGGCCACAACCGGGTCGGCCTTGTACTCGACACCTATCACCTGTTCGTCCGCGGCAACCCGATCGGATCCGTTCGGGAGGTGCCGACCGCCAGGATCTTCATGGTCCAGTTGGCCGACGCCCCGAGCCTCGACATGGAGGTGCTGCGCCACAGCAGGCATCCGCGGAACTTTCCGGGCCAGAGTGACTACCCGATCGTCGACTTCATGGTCGAACTGCTCGCCATCGGCTACGACGATGTGCTCTCCCATGAAATCTTCAATGATGAGCTCCGGATCGCACCCGCCGAGCAGATCGCTGTTGACGGTTACCGATCGATGATGTGGCTGGAGGAGCGGCTGGCCCAGCGAAACCCGCCTCACGTCTCGAAGCCGACTGAGGCGACGCGGACGAGCCGCAGGCATGACGGAGCGGTGCGTTTCGCCTTCAACACCGCCAATGGGAGCGACACTGCGCCGGAACGGTTCCGGGCCGTGACCCAAGGTTCCGGTGTGCAACACATCGCCCTGGCCACACCATCCATCGCCGAGACCGTCAAGAACATCGATCCGGCGATCGTGTTGTCGATTCCCGACAACTACTACCTGGACGTCCAGGCTCGATTCGGCCTCGATGACCGCTTCGTTGAGTTCCTGCGCCGACACAACATCCTTTACGACGGCACCTTCCTTCACCTCTACACCGACGAGATCCACGGCGTCTTCTTCGAGTTCGTTGAGCGCCAGATCTACGAGGGCTTCGGCGCCGCCAACGCACCGGTGCGTCTGGCCGCCCAATCGCGCTCACTGAGCCGAAAACAGTCCCACTCGACGAGCGGCTGACCGGGTCGGTACACCCGACGGGTAGTGGGACCCCACCGGTCAGCCGCGATCGGCCAGGTCGTACTCGGCCATGAAGTACGGGTGCTCTGGGTCATAGGTGGTGAGGGGGCGAGGATCATCCACCCGTCCGATCAGTCGGACATCACGGCCGATTTGATCGAGGCGGGCGTCACCGAGGGACTCGCGGGCCTGATCGGCCAGGGCTCGCAGCCGCTCGACGATTTCGCGGTGCCGGCGACTCACATCGGTAGTTTCGCCGATATCGGCTTCGAGGTCGAACAACTCGTTGACCTCTTCCTTTCGCTTGGCGAAGTGCAGCTTCCACTGACCGCTGCGAACCGCCTCAAGATTATTCATCCAGTAGTAGTAGAACGCCTGGTGGGGTGAGGTGGCGGATTCGTCGAACCAGAGGTCGCTGATGTCGCGACCGTCGATTGTCCGATCGGTGGGGACGGCGGCGCCGCACAGAGGCGCCAGGGTCGGGAACAAATCCATCGCCGTCAGCATCTCGTTGCTGGTGCGACCCGGCGCGATCCGACCCGGCCAGCGCACGATGCCCGGAACTCGTTGCCCACCCTCCCATGTGGTGCCCTTGGTGCCCCGCAGCGGCTCGTTGCTGCCACCGATCGACTCGGTCGATCCGCCGACGGGGGGCGGATTGTCGCCGAGCGAGCCGTTGTCGCTGGTGAAGATGACGATGGTGTCGTCTTCCAGGCCCAGGGCGGCCAGTTCACGCAGTAGGACGTCGGTGGCCCAGTCGATCGATTCGACGGCGGCGCCATAGCGGCCGTTGGTCGATTGGCGGGCGAAGCGCTCCTGCACGTAGATCGGCAGGTGCACGTACATGTGGGCCAGGTACAGAAAGAACGGTCGATCCTTCGAGGCCCGCATGAACCTCAGTGCCTCGGCCACGTAACGTTCGGTGAGCGACGATTGATCGGGCTGCTGCTCGACCACCTCCCCGTCCACGATCAGGGGCAACGGCGGCGGTTCGGGGAAGAACGATGGTGTGTTCACCTGACGTCCCATGTCGTTGCTGTAGGGCAGGCCGAAGTAGTGATCGAAACCGTGGTTGGTCGGTTGGAAGTCGGCCTGATCGCCGCAGTGCCACTTGCCGATCATCTGCGTTGCATAACCGGCTTCGGACAACACCCTGGCGATGCTGATCTCCGATGGTGGCAACCCGACGCCCATGCCCGGGAACAGCACCGGCAGACCTTCGAACGAGCCGAACCCGATCCTCGGCGGGTAGCAACCGGTCAACAGGGCGGCCCGGGCCGGTGAGCAGACCGGCGACGCCGAGTAGAACGAGTCGAACCGGATGCCGTCGGCGGCCAATTGGTCGAGGGCGGGGGTCTTGTTGCGTTTCGATCCGTAGCAACCAAGGTCGCCGTAGCCCAGATCATCGCAGTTGATAAGGACGACGTTTGGTTGTGATTCCATGGCCTTCTCTGTTCCTTTTGGCACCCCAGCAGGGATCACCCTGGGTCAATCGCGCCGGGTCGCGGGCTTCTTCTTCTCGGCGAAGCGGCGCATGGCCCGATCCAACAGACCGGAGGCCGCGATCAGGGTGTTCTGTTGTTTGCCCATGGTCAGGGCGTCGCTCAGCGGGAGGTTGCGGGCCGCCCGGTGCAGTTCCAGGGTGAGGGCAACGGCCTCGGCCTCCAAGGCGACCAGGTCGGCCACGAAGGTAGCGCGGACCGTGGCCAACTCAGCGGCACCATCGGCCAATCGATTGACCAGTCCGAGTTCGTAGAGGCGGCGGGCCGGGATCGGCTGGCCCATCATGGCCCATTCCAACGCCATCCGGGGTGGGACCAGCTTGGCCAACAACGGCGTGTTGACCGCGGCGGGGAAGCCGTTGCGCATCTCGTAGGCCCCGAAAACCGCCCCCGAGTCGGCAACCACAAAATCGCAGCCCATGGCCAACGTGAAGCCACCGGCCACGGCATAGCCCTCGACCACGGCCACCGAAGGCGTGGTCGAGCGGTGCAGTTCCTGGAATACCTCTTCCCACAAACCCTCACGGTCGAGCATGGCGCCGAGGTCGTCGTCGGCCGCCTTGGTCAGATTCCGGCCTGCGCAAAACGTGTGTCCGGCGCCGGTGATCAACAGGGCTCGACATCCGGGGTCGGCGGCGGCAGCTCGAATCCCGTCGATGAGATCACTGATCATGGACTCGTCGAAGGCGTTCCTGACCGCAGGCGCGTCGAGAGTGATGGTGTGTACCGCTGCTTCGATCTCGACCCGAATCACGCTCGGCCCCTCACCGGGCTGAGGCTCCTGGTTGCTTCCAGTAGGTGCTCTTGGTCAGGATGCGATCGTCGGCTATGTCGTAGAGGTCAACGGCGTCGACCTCGAACCGGTGGCCCTGGTCGAGCCCTGAGATCCGAAACGTCTGGGTAACCAGGTCAGGGGCGAATCGCTCCTTCAGGTCGGCGTAGCGGAGCTCTGTCCAGTTCATTTTCCGCCACTGGAGTTCGGTCACCACCTCCTCGATACCCCGGAGCACTTTTCCTGTCGGTTCGGGTTGCTCGTTGGGGAACCAGTGCATATACCACTCGAACTCCGGGGCCAGGACCTCGGCCAGGGCTTCGGGGTCGGCCGAGCCGTAAGCCCGTCGGAACCGAGTCATCAGGTCGCGGTAGTCAGCCATCAGCCTTAGCCTTTCAGGGTCGGGGCGACCATGTCGACCAGGGCGGGCATGACCTCGCCGGCGAACAGATCGAGCGACCGCATGACCCGATCCCAAGGCTGACCCCCGTAGTCGCCCTGGTAGGTGAAGCGATCAAAGGCGCAAACCTTGCGCAACCGCCCGATTCGGTCGAGCACCTCCTCCGGGCTACCGCACGTGATGGCACTATCCGGGCTGTCGAGTTCGGTTATCCGGGGCGGGAGTTCGACGTCTTCGGGCCGACCGCCGATTCGTTTGGCGAAGACCCAGCGCTGGAACGGAAGCTGGTAGATGCCGAGATGGTCGTAGGCCTCCTGGCTGGTGGGAGCCACGTGGACGTGGGCGTTGAGGGTCAATCGCGGCTTGTGGGCGTGGCCCGCCTCGGCCCACGCCTCGTAGTAGGCATCGGCGATCCGAGGCAGATGATGACGGGGAAAGGCCAGCAGGGTCACGGTGACCCCGAGGACGAGTTCCGCCGCCGCCATCGCCGACTCGGGGCTGAAGTCGCTGAAGTGGTGTTCCCCGACGATCACGGCGTCGAAGCCGGCCGGGGCGGCGAAGTCGAGGTACTCCAGAAGCTGTCGGTGCCTTTCCTCCTGGGTGGTGCGGACCCCGGTCACGGGGTCCGCACGATGATCGCCGAGGGTGAGCAGACCAAGTTCCATGGGCCCGATCGTTTACCCAAACAACGATCGATTCCAGCCCGATGGCCAAGACTTCTTTTGCGGACTGGCGGTGACCATTGTCCAAGCGTCAACCGGCGCCCCGAGACGACGATGACTAGCCTGGCGTACATGGCAGACCTGACGATCACACCAATCGAGGGAAAGGTGTTCGGCGCAACCGTCGAAGGCGTTGACCTCCGCCAAATCGATGACAACCAGTTCGCCACCATCAAGGCCGCCTTCCTCGATCGCGGGTTCCTGCTGTTCCCGGGCCAGAACCTGGACGAGGAAGCAAGCGCCGAGTTCGGACGGCGCTGGGGTGACCTCGAATTTGGCGGCCAGGCGTTGGCCAACCAGCGCAAGCACAAAGATGGCACGTTCGGCGAGATCTTCGACGTCGAATCGCAGTTGATGCGCACCAATGTCGGCAATGAGGCCTGGCACACCGACTCCACCTACAAACCAATCAGCAGCAAGTGCGCCATGTTGTCGGCTGTGGTCATCCCCGAACAGGGAGGGCAGACCGAGCTGGCCGATTCACGGGCCGCCTACGCCGCCCTGGACCCCGAGATCATCGATCGCGTCACCAACCTGAGTGCCTACCACTCGACCAACTACTCCCAGGCCAACGACGTCGGCGATTTCCCCGACTCAAACGGCGAGGGCGTCTACGGCAGCGTGTACCACGGCGAGGCTTACCTCCGCCCCTTGGTCAAGGTGCATCCCGAGACCGGAATCCCGAACCTCTTTGTCGGCCGTCACGCTTTCGGCATCCCCGACCTTGAGCGGTCCGAGAGCAGGGCCCTGATCCAGTCGTTGATCGACTTCATTGTCTGTGATCAAGAGCGGGTCTACCAGCACGACTGGACACCGGGCGACACCCTGTTCTGGGACAACCGCTACGTCCTGCACCGCGCCCGGCCCTATGACTACACCGAACCGAGGTACCTCATCGGCACCCGGGTGGCAGGCGACCCCGCCACCGAGTTGGCCTACCACCCTGAGGACCCTGCGGCCGAGGCCGGACGGCAGGCTTTGGCCGCCGAGCTTGAGATCCTCCGCACCGAGGCAACGGATCGAAGGTACGGAGCCACGACAGCCGCGCGCTGATTCAACCAGCCTGGGGTTCTGAGCCTGCATCACCGCAACGGCAGGATCTGCTGCCGGGTCGACAACGGCCCGAAGCTACCCAACCCGGTCGAAGTGATGGGTCCGCACAGCGTCGACATAGCCGCGCCGGATGTACCACTCGTGCGGCCAGTCATCGAGATCTGCGGTGAGGAAGGACAGTTCACAGCCGGCCTGTCTGCCCCGCCTCAGGGCTTCGCGGACCAGGGAGTCGCCGTATCCGCGTCGGCGAAAGTCCGGATGGGTGAACAGGTTCTCGAACTGGGCTATGTGTTCGACATCGTCGATGTAGAGATTGGCGCGAGCGGCGACCTCTTCGCCTTCCAGCACTGCAAGCAGCGTCGTCTCCGCCCCACGGGAATACAGCGCGGTGCGCCCCGCGAGCTGGCCGAGCACTTCATCGGTGGAGTGGGGCAGATCGATGCGCCAGTCGCGCACCAGTGCCGGGTACAGGGTGTCGAGCGACACCACCTTCACCTCGTGTGCGGGTCGTTCCGGCTCGGGCCCTGAATGGACCATGGCCACAATTGTCTCGTGCCCGTAGCCCGCAGTCACGAAGTCAGCGGCCAGCGCTTGGCCCAGTGCATCGTCGTCGACGGACACGTACCGATGCCCCAAACCTGCTGCACCCAGCACCTCGTCGGCCGCCGCAAGGATGTCCCCCGCCGGTGCTGCCGAGGTGACCACGATCCGGTTGTGATGGTGGGAGAAGGGAAAATCAGCTTGTAGAAGGGCGAATCCCCAGGACAGATCCACGGTCTCTGTTGCCTGGGCCCGGGCGAAACGGTGTTCGAACGCCGTGATCCGTTCGTCGTTGGAGGGTGCCACCAACGCAGACTAGCGGAGCTGCAACGATCGAGACGTAGACACCGCTGCCGGGGCCGCCCCTGGGCCGTGTTACCGCCTGCACTAGTTGTTGTAGGTGCCGGCCAGCCCGGCGAGCAGTTCTGTTGTCGCCTGGGCCGTCGGCGCTGCCGGCGGGACAACGACGGCAAAGTCCGTCACGCCGATGTCGGCGTAGGCCCGCACGCCCGACTCGATGCCTTGGGCATCGCCGATGACGGCAACGTCAGCAGGCATGGCGGCCCCGCCACGATCCAGGGTGGCCCGGTAGCTGGGAATCTGGCCATACATCTGGAAGGTCTCATTGACCGTGTTCCGGCCCTGGTCCAAATCATCGGACAACAGCACCGGCACCATGGCCACAAAACGGGGTGCGCCGCGGCCCGCACCCTCGGCGGCCTCGGTCATGGTCGGAATGGCGAGATCACGCAGGTAGTCGATGCCACCCATCCAGGTGATCGTGCCATCGGCGAGTCGGCCGCACAGGCGCAGCATGGCCGGGCCCAGAGCGGCGACGAGCACGGGAGGCCTGCGGGCACCAACCACGTTGACCTGCGCCTTGACCTGGTATTCGTCGCCGCGGTAGTCGACGGCTCCATCGGTGAACAGGGCGTTGAGGATGCTCAGATAGTCACGGGTGTGCGGGATCGGCTTGGAGTAGTCGAGGCCGAGGCTGTTCTCGATGAAGAACCGGTGGCTGAGTCCCACGCCGAGGGCCAGCCGATTGTCGGTGGCGTTCTGCACGGTGAGCGCCTGCTCGGCCAGCATGACCGGATGCCGCGGGTAGGTGGGCACGACCGCCGTGCCGAGTTCGATGCTTGTCGTGTCGCGGCCGGCCAGCGCCAGCGCGGTCAAGGCATCAACCGTTCCAACCTGGGGGAGCCACCCCGACGCAAAACCGGCCTCCTCAGCCGCAAACGCCCGGGTGGTGAGCACATCTGTGCTCACCACGTCGCCCGGCATCGACAGCATGGTTCCTATGCGCATTGGTACTCCTTGGTTTTGGGATTGTTGGCCGCTTGGCGCCCCGCGGGACCGGACTGGCCCGCAGCCGCTCAGGTCGCGCACCAGACGACGATTGGGTGTTCTACGTAGCGACTGCCAACCCCGGCTCGGGGTCGAGGTTGCCTGCGGAGTTGGCGCCAATGGCATACAACATGGCGACCGAGGCCAGACCGAACAGCAACGCCAGCAGCATCGGCCCGCGGTAGGAATCGGTGCTGTCGATAATGCGACCGGCGGTGGGCGGCCCGATGAGTGCGCCCAGGCCTTGGGTCGTGTAGAACAGCCCCATCAGTGAGCCCAACCCGACGACACCGAATCGGTCGGCGAGCACCAACGGGCTGATGGCCACGAAACTCCCGTAGCCAGTGCCAAGTACCACGGTGAACAACACCAGCATGGCATACGACGACCCGGCAGAGAGCCAGATCAGGTAGCTCACCGGGAACAGCACCAGCCCGAGGCGGTAGAGCCGGAAGGTGCCGAAACGCCTTGTGAGCGACCCGAAACCGACCCGTGAAATCACACTGGCCCCGCCAAGCAGGGCGACCAACCACGCCGCCTTCGATGCCGAAACGCCGTGGTCCTTGGCGTAGGGCACCACAAACACGAACGGCACGAACAACGCCAGACCGGAGCACAATGCGGCCAACCACAGCCGGCGGAACATCGGCGACCTGGCCGCCTCGCCGAACCGCGATGGGGCGGTACCTGCCGCCCCCGGAGCCCTGCTCACCAGCGCTGAACACCCGACGAGAATAATCGCCCCGGCCACGGCAATGATCCGGAACGTGGTGCGCCACGAGTACGTCTCGAGCAGCCAGGTCACCAATGGGTTCATGACCAACGTGCCGACACCGATACCGGCCACCGCAATGCTGACCGCCGCCGCCCGGCGCCGTTCGAACCAGCCTCCGACCGTTGCCACCATCGGGATGTAGGCGCACGCCCCGGCCAGGCCGGCCCCGGCGCCGTAGGTGAGGTAGCCAACGGTGATGGAGCTCACCTTGCTCGTTGCCATCATCCCGATGAACAACGAGACCGCCCCAACCAACATCATCGGGCGCGGCCCAAACCGATCGGCCAAACGACCGGTGATGAGACTCAACCAGAAAAACGAGAACGTCGTGACCCCAAAGACGACCGCCGTCTCACCCTTGCCGGTGCCAAAATCGGCGGACATCGACCCAAAGAACGACCCGAAACTGTAGACGGTGCCCAACGTGACGGCCGACGCCAGGAAGGCGGCTACGACGACCATCCATGCCCGACCCGAATCGAGCTCCGCCGATGAGGCCTCCACCTTGTGTGCCGTGGTCATGATTCCTCCCGATCGACCGTGGCCGGTCGAGATGGTTGTCCAAGGTCGGTTCCGTCAGGCGGCATGACAAGAAAGTCGACGACCACCCGTACCGGGCCGACCACTTCGAGATGGTGGGGCCGACCAGGGGGGATGGGTTGGACCTGAGTGGTGTTGAGCAAACCGTCGTCGCCAACCTCGCCCCCGAGGCCATCGGCAAATTGGAAGCGGATTGATCCCTCGAGCACTCGGACCCGACCCCACACCCCACTGGCCACCCGGTGGTCACGGCGAATCGCCCGTGGCACCGACTCCTCGTCCCATTCAGCCGTGGTGCGATCGTGGGTCAGACCTTCGGGGACCTCGATCCATTCGCATTTGGGGCATTCGAGAACCTCGCCGATCATCGACGCCCGCCCCTCGTCGGTTTGGGTCCAGGGCCGAAGCTGCCAGGGCGGGTCATGACGAACATGGTGACCGTGGTGGCAGTCGAGCACGGCAACCCAATGGTTGTCGTCGTCGAGTCGAAAGCCCGAGATTCGCCGTTGCATCGCGCTGAGCCTAAGCCATCCAGGCCAGACCCACCGCACCGTCTCTGGCTGAGACGTCGGGGCACGCGGCGTCAGCACCGACCCCTCCGGCGCCCGTAGGCTGGGGCCGCCGACAAGCCAAGCCCGCCGCGGCAGGCGGACCACGAGGAGACAACGAAGCAATGGTCGACTTTCTTGAATTCAATCGGGGCGTAATCGAAGAGTTTCGGGCCAACGAGGGCGTCTGTAGTGGCCCGTTCGAAGGCTCGCCCATGATCTTGATCACGATGACGGGGGCCAAGACCGGCCGCGAGCTTGTCTCGCCCTTGGTGTACACAACCGACGGCGGCGACGTGGTGATCATCGCTTCCAAGGGCGGCGCCCCTGAGCACCCGAACTGGTACCACAACCTGGTCGCCAACCCGACAGTGACCGTCGAGATCGGGAACGAGAAGTGGGAAGCCACGGCCCAGGTCACCGAGGGCGATGAACGCAAGCGGCTCTACGACGCCCAGGCCGCGGTCCTACCGGTGTTCACCGGCTATGAGGAAACCGCAACCGCCGCCGGGCGCGAAATCCCCGTGTTTCGCCTGGTTCGGAACTGAAGAACTGAACCAGCCAGGACCCATCCAGTTGGTCGCTGAGGCCGCGGGGAAGGTGTAGGCGTGAACGTCTCCAGTCCGAACAAGCTCATCTTCCCCGCCGACGGGGTGACCAAGGCTGATCTGGTCGACCACTATCGGCTGGTCGGCGAGCACATGCTGGATTTTGTGGCCGGCCGGCCACTCACCCGGCAGCGCTTTCCCCGGGGCATCGAGGCGAAGGGTTTCATGCAGAAGAACGCGGCCGAGCACTTCCCCGACTCGATTCGCCGCCTGGCAGTCCCCAAACGGGGTGGCGGCGAAACGGTCTATCCGGTTGTCAGCAAGCCGATGACCTCGCCTATCTGGCCAACCAGAACACGGTCATCTTCCACACCTGGACTTCCTCCGCGGCGCGGCCCGGAAGGCCGGACTGGCTGGTGATCGACCTCGACCCCGAAGCTGGGGCCGTGGAACCGGTCCGGGCCGCAACCGTTGTTGTCCGATCGATCCTGCAGTCGTTCGGGGTCGACGGCTTCGCCCTGGCCACCGGGTCGAAGGGATTCCACGTGTGGGTCCCGATCGACGGTGACCTCAGCTTCGATGAGGTGCCGTTGGTGTCGAGAGCCATCGCCGGTTGGCGGTCCACCGCTGACCCTGACGGATGGCATATCGGCCAGATCGAACAACGGCTCGAACTGGACACCAGCCCCGGGCTCCAGCCGATTCCGGTAAGCAGCATCATCGAGGCCGCCCGGAAGGCTGGCGTCGACCTGGATACGCCCCATGACCGTTTCGGCCGTACCGAGGTGTAGGTGTCGCTGCGTTTCTGACCACCTGGTGGGCGGCGATCATGCCGATTGGCGTTGACCTGATCTACCGGTCGTTGGCCTCGCGCCGCGCACCTACGGTATCATCACCCCACGATTGAGTGAGCGCCGCTCGGTCCAAAGATTCCATGGGGGAACTTTCTCACTATGCGATTTGGCATTTTTATGGCCCCGTTCCATCCGCCCGCCGGCCAGGATCCCATCGCCGCCATACAGCGCGACCTGGAAACCGTCCAGCTCCTCGACCGGCTCGGTTACGACGAGGTTTGGGTCGGTGAGCATCACTCTGCAGGCACCGAGATCATTCCCGATCCAATGATGTTCATCGCCTATGCCGCACCCCAAACCCGACACATCAAACTCGGCACCGGGGTGCTGTCATTGCCGTACCACAACCCGCTACTCGTCGCCGACCGGGCCTTCTTCCTCGACCAACTGACCCGAGGTCGCTTCATGCTTGGGCTCGGCCCGGGCGCCCTGCCGGGCGACGCCGCCATGCTTGGCATCTCGATTGAGGAGCAGCGGGCCGCCCTGGAGGAGGACACCGAGGTCCTGATGAAGCTCCTGCGTTTCGAGGGCCCGGTCACCCACAAGACCTCGCGCTACAACCTCGTCGAGGCCGAGTCGCAGTACCGGCCCTACAGCGATTTCGACATCAGCGTTGCCGCCATTGCCTCCCCCACCGGTCCCCGGGTCGCCGGGCAGCACGGCATTGGTCTGCTGTCGATCGGGGCCACGTCGGTCGACGGTTTCGACGCCCTGGGCTACCACTGGAACGTCGTTGAGGAGCGCGCCACCGAGTTCGGGCAGGTAGCCGACCGCAACCAATGGAGCCTGGTTGGTCCCATGCACCTGGCCGAGACCAGGGAGCAGGCCATCGAGGACGTGAAGTTCGGCCTCAACGACTGGTGCCATTACACCCAGCACGTCCTGGCCGCCCCCCACTTCCGGGCCGCAGGCGAGACCTTCGAAGAACGGGTGGCCTGGGTCAACGAGACGGGTCTAGGCGTGATCGGCACCCCTGACGATGCCATCAGCCAGATCGAACGGCTGGAGAAGCAGTCCAACGGCGGCTTCGGGGCCTACCTGATGATGGACCATGAGTGGGCCAATCCACGGGCCCAGCAACGCCACTACGAGCTGTTCGCACGCTATGTGAAGCCCCGCTTCCAGGGCCTGGCCAAGGGCCCGCTCCGCATGGAGCAACGAGCAATCGGCGAGTGGGAATCACTCGGCAACCGGGTGGAGAAGGCGGTTCAGGCCGCCACCGACTCCCATTTCGGCGAGGCCGACTCCTAACTACATAGCCACGAGGGCCGGGGCCGCCATCTCCACGAAACTGCCGCCGACAGCCAGAGGGCTGCCCGCAGCAGCGAGATGAGCGCCATTCGCAACCTCACCCAGTCGGCACTATGGCGCTCTCCTCCCGGCGCCCGGTGAAGCAAAGCCTGGGGACCCGGTACTCCCCTCTCCGTCCGATGCCGCGGCGGCTGATCAAGCTCCGACAGTTCCGGCTGCCGCCGATCAAGTCGGCGCTGGTCAGCCTGGATCAGCGTCGGGCGGACCCGGGGCGGCTCCGATCCCCCCTGACAATGCAACGCCAGGACAGACGGCTCCGAGCCCGGACGCTTGGGGTTCTTCTGCAAACCCAGGGGGCTCCTCAGAGGCTGTCACGGTTGTTTTGGCTGGTCAGGGGTTTTGGTTGTTTCGGTTGATCTGCGGAGGAGGTAGCAGCTGTGAGCGGCCCATATGAAGCCTTCGGTCACTTCGGAACAGTGTTCATAATCGACTTGCAGGCGGCGATTGTCCATCAGCCATGACCAGGTTCGTTCCACGATCCAACGTTCCGGCAGGACCTCGAAACCGGTGGGGTGGATACGGTTGACGACCTCGGCTGAGATATGCGACGCACCACAGTGACGAACGAACGCTTTCTTGAACCAGCGTCACACCAAATCTTGGCCAGCCGACTCGATTTGCGGACCGCTGCGCCAACAACGACGATCCTGCCGGCGTTGTCGGACGTGATCGCTGCGACCACCGTGACCGCCAGGAGCAGTCCGAGGGTGTCAACAATCCCGAACGTTTTCCGCCCCGAGATTTTCTTCCCAGCATCATAACCCCTGGTGTCAGAGGTGACAGAAGCGGCCCCTCGCACAGTACGGGCATCAACCGCACCCGCCGACGGCTCAGGGTCGCGGCCCTCGAGTTCGCGGAACGCTTGAGCCAACCGCTGGGCGATGGCTTCCCACGTACCATCACGTGACCACGTGAGATGGTAACGGTGGACAGTGTTCCAGTTCGGGTAACACGAAGGCAACGCCCGCCACTGACAATCCGTCGCCGCCATATGGAAGATGGCATCCCACACCCGGCGACGATCAACTTTCACCGGCCGACCGAGACTCCCCGGTGTCCAATAAGGGGCAATAAGATCACCGATCAGTTCCCACTCCCCATCAGACATCTCACCCTCGGCGCTCCGTCACGTTTGAGCCTTTGCCACCACCTCCGAATCCATCAATCCAAACTATCACTCAAGCCACCCCGCCCACCCCAACCAACGCCACCAGAAGCCAAAACTAACCGAACAGCCGCTAAGGTCCGGTGATCACAACGCTCTCAATCAGGACCGGGTCGACCGGAACGTCGCCAGGACCGGTTGGGGTACTTTCGATGTTGGTTACGACATCCATTCCCGCGGTAACACTGGCGAACAGCGAATAGGCAGGCGGGAGTGAGGCGCCCTGTTCGCCCGTCACGACAAAGAATTGGCTCCCGTTGGTGTTGG
>Ga0316190_10000671_pt1 | contig 23960 bp, 17 predicted proteins | sample Eddworburrow2_MG_FD_204929 | JGI IMG/M metagenome (GOLD analysis project Ga0316190, IMG submission 204929) | Coastal sediment microbial communities from Maine, United States - Eddy worm burrow 2 | ecosystem: Environmental > Aquatic > Marine > Coastal > Sediment | place: USA: Maine | collected... | reverse complement strand
GTGGTCGGAACTTTGGGTGGGTGGTGTTTGGTCCCGCCAGGGTGCGGGTTGCCTTTGGGGGGCAACGACTCGACTGGTGGCTTCTGGCGAACTTGGGGTGGTCGGGCGTCAGAAATAGCCCTCGCGCTTGCGGTCCTCCATGGCGGCTTCGCTCACCCGGTCATCGGCCCGAGTGGCGCCCCGCTCGGTGACGCGGGTGGCGGCGACCTCGTCGATGATCGCCTCGAGCGTCGCCGCCGAAGACTCGACCGCTCCGGTACACGATGCATCGCCGACGGTCCGGTAACGAACGAGCAGATCGACCAGTTCCTCGTCGTCGGCCCTGGTCACAAACGGGGTGTTGGCGAGCCACATGCCGTCGCGAGCGAAGACTTCGCGGTGGTGGGCAAAATAGATCTGAGGTAGCGAGATGTCCTCGGCCAAGATGTACTGCCAGATATCGAGCTCAGCCCAGTTCGAGATGGGGAACACCCGCATGTGCTCCCCCGCGTTGACCCGAGGGTTGTACAGGTTCCACAGTTCCGGGCGCTGGTTCTTCGGGTCCCATTGACCAAAATCGTCCCGGAACGAGAAGACCCGCTCTTTGGCTCTGGCCTTTTCTTCATCCCGGCGGGCGCCCCCGAACAAGGCGTCGAAGCGGTGGGTCTCGATCGTCTCGAGCAGCACCGGTGTTTGTAGCTGATTTCGGCTGGCCCGCGGCCCGGTCTGTTCCGTCAAGCGCCCCTCGTCGATGGCTTGCTGTACCGAGCCCACGACCAGCTGGGCGCCAAGGCGATCCACCAACCCGTCCCGAAACTCGATCACCTCATCGAAGTTATGACCAGTGTCGATGTGAACAAGAGGAAAGGGGATCTTCGCCGGCCAGAACGCCTTCTCGGCCAGATGGACCATCACGATCGAGTCCTTGCCGCTCGAACACAGCATTCCCGGTCGCTCACATTCGGCCGCGACCTCACGAATGATGTGGATCGCCTCCGCCTCGAGCGTGTCGAGATGGGAAAGGGAATATTCCCCGCCGACGGGCGGGGCCGTGTCAGTCGTCATAGCAGTCTCCTGTAGGGGCCTTGGCCGTCGACGAACGAATCGATCGAGCACCTCGCCGGCGCCTCGTTCATCGACACGACTTGGCGACATGTGAAGCAAAATCTCTCGCGGTGGATCCTGTAGCCCACGGTCCCGTTCATACGAGTATCTGGTTTCAGCGCGAGATCTGGTTCAGCCAGCCGGTGTGCTGGTCGATACCACCGGGGTGGCGACTTCAGTCGCCCCTCCGGCATCCGCGAAAGGCAAGCGCCGTGGAATTCCAGGACACCGAGTCGTCAGCAGTAGTAGACCTCAACGACTATCTCGAAGTGTTCTCCCGACGGCGTTGGCTGATCGTGGGGATGATCCTTCTCGGCGGTGCGCTCGCTCTCGCGTACAGCTTTGCTCAAACAGAGCAGTACACCGCGGAGTCCGCCGTGCTCGTTCGCCCGGGCACCAGCAATGTCCTCGACGGGGTACAAAGGGTCGACCAGCTGGTGAACATGAGCACCGAGCGGGAGGTCATGCGCTCGCTCGTCGTGGCATCCATCGCGGCGGCGCAGGTCCAAGCGGCCGACGAACAACGCCTGATCGATAATGGTGGCCAACCCCCGGTCCTCAGCGTGGAGGAGCGCGAGGAACGGGTGCGAGAACTGTCGCGGAACTTGCGCGAAGACATCGAGGTGCAGACGGTCTCGGACTCCCAGGTGATCGAGGTCAGCTACACCGACAGCACACCGGCCCGGGCCCAATCGGTGGCCAACTCAGTCGCCGACGCCTATCTCAGTTTTCGACGTACCGAGGTCGAGACCGCCTCGCTAGCCGCCCAGAACGCGGTGCAGAGCCAAATCGCGGCGCTGGCACTCGAGCTGACCGAGTCGAACCGGGTCCTGGCCACCGCCCGCGAGGACAGTTCTGAGTTCGGTGCTGCGGAGGTAAATGTGGGGGTGGTGGCCAGCGAGATCGCCACCCTGCGCCGGCAAGCGGCCGTCCTGAACCAGTTGGAGATCAATGCCGGCTCGGTGATCGACCCCGTGCAGGATGCTCCAACGGTGCCGACCAGCCCCAACCGGAACCTCAACACCATTATTGGGCTGGTGCTCGGAGGCCTTATCGGCGTTGGGCTGGCCTTCCTGCGCCATCGCACCGACGACCGGCTCGTGCAACGCAAGGATGCGCTCGAGCTGTTCGGCATGCGAGTGCTCGGCACCGTGCCCCGACCGAGAGGTCTGCGGATTGCCGGCCCTGCACTGGACGGTGCCGCCGGGGAATCCAGCCGTCGGCTGAGCTCGAACGTCACCTTCCTGGCTGAAAGTAACGACCTCAAGGTCCTGTTGGTGACAAGCCCCAACCTCGACACCGTGCCCATTTCCATTGCGGCCCAGGTCGCGGTTTCGGCCTCGCGAATCGGCAAGCGGGTGCTGCTGGTCTCGGTCAACCTTCGAGACTCGCGAATGCACGAGATGTTCAGCCTCTCGAACACGATGGGTCTGGTCGACGTGCTCGTGGGAGAGGTTGGTCCGGACGTCGCCGTGCAGGTGGTCGAGCAGTTTCCCCGGCTGGACATTCTCACCAGTGGAACGCCGGTGCCCCAACCCGACGAGCTCCTTCAGACCGAGTCCTTTCGGTACCTGCTCAACGCGCAGCGTCAGGCTTACGACCTGATCATCGTCGAAGGGCCACCGGTCAACAACTTCGCCGACTCGTTGGCGGTGGCCCCCTACGCCGACGGCGTCGTGCTCGTCGCCGAGGACGGCAAGACCACCAAGAGCGACCTGCGGTTCGCCGTCGGCCAGATTCAGGGCATCGGAGCGAACATCTTTGGGTCGGTCATCGTCAGCGGTACCGCTGGTCGACGCACGACGAGCGGTACGGCCAAGAAGGCCAAGACCCGCACGGGTGTCTGACCGTCCGATGAACCCCTTGCTCGCCACCGCCGATGCCCCGTACGGGAGGGCTGATCTCACAGTTCCGGTGCGAACCCGCTCACGGTTTCTGCCGACCCGGTGGCCGTTCGTGGCCCTCTTCGCCGGCTTTCCGATCTGGTGGGCGCTCGGTCTCGGATCGTTCATCTGGGTGATCCTCGCCGTGCCGATGGTGGCGGCGGTCGTCGTGAAACCCCACATCGTGGTGCCGCGCGGTTTCATCGTCTTCGTGCTGTTCTACGGGTGGATGCTGGCCTCCGTGGTGGGCATCGACTCCGGCGACCGGTTGATCGGGTTTCTGCTCAGAGCCGCGTACTACCTTGCGGCGGCGATCGTGATGTTGTTCGTGATGAACCCGCCCTCGGACCTTCCGGCCGCCCGAGTGGTGCGGATCATGACCATCTTCTGGATGATTGTCGTCGCGGGTGGGTATCTCGGTCTGCTCGTTCCCACCCTCTCGTTCACCGGTCCGGCCGCCCGATTGTTGCCCGATGCGTTGTTGTCCAACGACTGGATCCGGTCGTTGGTGAGCCCATCGGTAGCCGATATTCACAGCTTCCTCGGGTTTGCGGTGCCGCGGCCCAAAGCCCCGTTCCCTTTCACGAACGGGTGGGGCGCCGCCTTCGCGCTGTTGTTTCCGTTCAGCCTGGCAGCAACCACCGATCCAGCCGTTGGCCTGTCCACTCGACTGATACGTGTAACCCAGGTGCTCTCGGTTGTACCGGTCGTGATATCTCTCAACCGCGGTCTTTGGCTCAGCCTGGGGATCGGCATGATCTACGCCAGCATCAGGTTCCTGGCCACCGGCCAGGCCAAGGCCCTCATCGGGGTGCTCGCGGCGATCGTCAGCGTGGTGGCTCTTGTGACGCTCACGCCGCTAGGCGAGCTCGTCTCCAGCCGGGTCGACAACGGACACAGCGACGAGGGCCGCCAGGAGCTGTACGTCGAGGCGATCGATCGCACACTCGAATCACCGTTCCTTGGTTATGGCGCACCTCGACCATCGGAGGTCAACCCGAACGGTCCCTCGGTGGGGACTCATGGTCAGCTGTGGCTGGTGTTGTTCTCACATGGCTTCGTGGGCGCCGGCCTGTGGGTCGGGTTCTACGCCACGATGATATGGAACACCCGTGCCCCCTCATCGATGCTCGGGTTCTATGCCCATGTGACTCTGATCATCGGCGCGGTGCAGATGTTGTTCTATGGACAACTGCCCCATCAGATAGTGGTGATCGCCGTCGCCGTCGGCCTGGCGGCGCTGGAGACTCGCCGCCCCCGCCGCACGCAGGCTCGGCCCGCGGGCGGACCGTCCATCCCTCTGGCCCTCGAGCGACCGGCCGCACCGGAGCCGTCCCCATCGTCGGCGATGGTGCACGTATCGGGCGGATCGATGCCCCCAGTGCCGATGGACATGGCCGCCCGTCTTCGCGGCGGGGTCCAAGGGTGGCCGATCTCCGACCCCTCCCGTCAACTCGGCCCCGGAGGCCCGAAGCCGAGTAGTGACGACACCGAATCGATGATGAGTCTGGCGAGTAGCCCGGGCTCGGAGCTGGAATGGCTCGGTGGCATGTTGTTCGCCGACTCGACCAACGTGCGGATGGCGAAGGTGGCCGATCTGCGGCCAGGTGAGGAGATTCGGGAGCGGCTACTGGTCAGCCCCGGTATCGACCGTCCCCAGTTCATGGTGTCGACGGCACGGCGCGCCGCGGCCAACAGTGTGCGCCGCTACACCGATGCCAGTGGGCCCGTGGAACGACTCACGATTGGCGCGGTCTCGGCCGGGTTGCGGGTCGGTATGGCCAAGCGACTTCGGTCGAGACAGATCGTGATCGCGGGGCCGGAAGGGCTTGGGCGCTTGAGCGGCAAGGACTCTCTGATGGAACACATCGGGGAGCTGGTCGGTGTCGACACCGACAGTATGGCGGTGACGATCGGTCCGCCGCGCGCCAACCGCAAGCCAGTGCTGCAACTGATGGCACCCGACGGCGAGATCGTCGCCTTCGCCAAGATCGGTTGGAGTCCACTGACCCGAGAACTCGTCCGCAACGAGGCCGCCTGGCTCGGGTACCTGGGGCGAAGCGAGATGGCCGGCATCCTGGTACCGCGACACATCGGCGTGACCGAATGGCGCGGTCTCGATGTGGCCGTCCTCGGCCCGGTGCCGATCAGGGCCTATCCAATGCGCCGGCCCGGACGTCCACCATCGCTGGCTGTTTTTCGGCAGATCGCGACCTCGACGGGCACCACCGACGAGCTCCTCGGTGAGAGCCATTTCGCCGAGCGCCACATCGAACAGGCCGCCGGCACCGCCGACGCCGAGCTGGTGACCCGGACCCTCGCCCGTCACGAGGAGGAGCTCCTCGAGTTTGGTACCTGGCACGGCGACTTCAGCCCGTGGAACATGTCGTCTGGCCTGCGCGGGATCAGCATCATCGATTGGGAGTTCGCCCGTCCGGGTGTGCCGGTTGGGTTCGATGTTCTCCACTTCGGTCTCCAGGTGAACCAGAACCGTCGCGGCTTGTCCGCCGATCGAGCTCTGGTCCAGGCGCTGGAGTCCGGCCGCCCCACGCTCGAGCGCTTGGGTGCCTTTGGTTCGGTCGCGGAAGCGACGGAGGCCTGCTATTTGATCGAGCTGGCGAGTCGTGCCCGCCTGCTTCTGAGTAACGGGGCAGGCGACCATCTCGCCCAACTTCAGCACGCCGTGCGCGATCGATTGGACAGCCAGCTGTGAACCGCAAAATAGGAGGCCGAGCGGCTAGGGAGCCAGATCTGGGGAGTCGGTTGGCTCTCGACTGGCAGGCAAACCGCGGGAACCTGAAGGGGCGGGTTGTCGTTCCCCTGTTCCGGGTGGCCCAGGCGGTGGCGCGGAGCAAAGCCACGGACCGGAAGCGATACCTCGTCGGGGTGCCCTATCTGATCGTGTATCGGCTCCTCGTCGAATGGACACTGGGCATCGAGCTCCCGCCCGGGACCGATGTCGGCCCCGGCCTGGCCATCCAGCACGGCCAGGGGCTGGTCGTCAACACGAAGACCATCATCGGGTCGAATGCCATGCTGCGCAACGGGGTGACGATCGGCAATCGCTTGCTGGCCGACGGGAGCGAGACAGCGTGTCCCGTGATCGGTAGCGATGTGGAGTTCGGTGCCAATGCGGTTGTGGTTGGTGCGATCACCATTGGCGATGGTGCTCGCATCGGCGCCGGCGCTGTCGTCACAAAGTCCGTGCCCGCCGGCGGCGTGGCACGCGGAAATCCGGCGTTGATCATCCCGCCTCTCGAACCCGCGATCCAGTGACCGTGCTCTCTTCCCGCGCCAGAGGGTTGCGGCGGGTTGCCGACGAGCATCTCCCTCGCGACACGCCACCCTCGGGCGGCGCGGATGCGCAGCTCTCGTCCGCGGCCCGAGGCGGGGCGCTCAATCTGTTCGGCTCGATCATCACGGCGATCGCCCAGTTTGGTTTCGTGCTGCTGGTGACCCGGTCGCTCGGCGCGACCGGGTCGGGCAGCTTGCTGATAGCGCTCGCCATATTTCAGATCGTGGGGCGCTCCGCTGAGCTCGGCGTGGCGACTGGGCTCATTCGGTGGATCACGCACTCCCGGGTGCGAGGCCGGGTACCGGAGATTCGCGCTGTATTGCCCGCGGCCCTCGGCCCGGCGTTGGGCATCGGAGCGGTGTTCGGGCTGGCCTTGTGGCTGGGCGCGGCGCGTCTCGCCGACTCGTTTCAGGCTGCCGGTACCCCGGACGGGGCTCTCGCCGAGCAGCTACGGCTCCTGGCCCCGTTTGTGCCGGTCCTCGCGTTGTATTCGGCGATGGTCAACGGTTGCCGCGGCTTCGCGACGATGCGACCGACGGTGGTCATCGATCGGATCGCCAAGCCGGTCCTACAACCTCTCCTCGTGGGCGGGCTGTTGCTGTTGGGTGTGTCCTCACGTTGGCTGGTCGTGGGTTGGGCCGCACCCATCGTGCTGTTGGTCGCGCCCGCGACCATATGGTTTGCCCACTTGCTGCGCCGCTCCGAGCGGGGTGCGTCCTCGGCTCCTCTGGATAGGGTCGAGCGCCCGGGGTCATTGCTGCGTCGCGAGTTCTGGAGCTTCACCCTGCCCCGCTCATTCTCCGGGATCTTTCAGATCTCCATTACCTGGTTCGACACGATCCTTGTGGGCGCCATAGCCAGCGCCGCGGCGGCTGGTATCTACTCTGCCGCTATCCGGTACCTGATGGTGGGGACCTTCGTCGTCCTGGCCATCGGTCAGTCGGTTCAACCTCTGGTTAGTGAGGCCTTCGCCCGTTCTGACCTGAATTCGGCGAGGGAGCTGTTTCAGATGTCCGCGAGCTGGGTGGTCATGTCGCTCCTGCCGATCTACACCTTGGTCGCCATCTTCGCTCCGACCCTGCTCGCCGTGTTCGGCCCCGAGTTCGTCGACGCGGTGCCGGCCCTGGTCATCCTGGCCTCCGCCACCGCTCTGGCGGCGCCGGGCGGCCCGGCCGCCACGATCTTGTTGATGGGAGGTCGGTCCCTGCTGAGCTCGCTCAACATGGGCCTTTCGCTAGCCGCCAACGTCGGACTGAACCTGGTCTTGATTCCCGCGTATGGCATCACCGGTGCCGCCCTGGCGTTCGCGGTATCGATCGTGGTGGGCAAGATCCTCCCCGTCCTCCAGGTCTATTTCACTATGGGGCTCCATCCGTTCGGTTTCGCGACGTTGCGCGTGATGGTGCTCGCCCTCGGGGTGTTCGGGGGCATCGGCGGCGCTCTGCGCTTGGCCTTTGGTGGCGGGTTGCCGACCCTGCTCGTCACCACGATCGTGGCTACGGGGTGCTACGGCATCCTGCTCGTCCGGCAGAAAGAACGGTTGGGTCTCGACGTGGTGCTGTCGATTTATCGGCCCCGGCGATAGACAGGCTCAACCTCGTGGCCGACCTGGTCGATATGGCTGGGGAAGCGTGTGGCGACCATCGCTGCATCTCCCGTCAGCCAGATCCGGAGAGGTCATGATTTTCAACCCGTCGATCCCGCGCCCAGTCGTTGGGCTGTTAGCCGGGCTCCTGGTGTTCAGCGCCTGCTCGTCGGACACCGGTCCAGAGGATGCGGCTGACCGCTCGGTCTCGGAAACCGCCATCAGCGCTGGGTCCGAATCGGGGTCAGAGACCAGCGTGGACGGTGGCCTTGAACCGAGCGAGGTCCCGGTCTCGGACAGTGCGGCCGCCGAAGCGGGTGAAGCCGACGCGAATTTGGAGAGCGAGAGTGTGTCTGCCACCCCCGAGCAAACCTATGACCAGGAGGCTGGATTGGCCTGTGCCAACGTCGAATTCGCCCTACTGCAGGTGCTCGGAGACCCTGATTCGGCGACGACATTGAGCGATCTGGCCACCGAGGCCATCACCCGAGCCAAAGCGAGTGGTGACGAGCGGTTCACCGCGGCCATCGCCGGTCTCGACGGCGACCCCACGACGACGGACTGGCAACGATCAGCCCGATCATTTCTCGACGCCTGCGAGGCCGCCGGGTACGAAGTGCTCTGAGCGGCGCACCGGACCGAACCCTGAGCGTGAGGAGCTACACACTCACTAATAGGGACGACGACCCAATGCCAGACTCACAGCACTGGCTAGCTCACTCATAGTGGGTGGTTTGGTAGATCGTCCCAGTCGCCAGCAGAACGACTTTGACCCTCTTGGTGTTCGGCCGGTCATGCTGGGTCCATGACCTGTGCGGACACAGCCCAATCAGCCCGCTTCGGTTCTGTTCCCAGCGAGGGATGGGACCATTTCGTCGAAAGGCTTCTGAGTGCCTCGTCGCCTGGGACCGCGGCCGAGGATCAACCCCTTGCCATCGCCGCGGCCGAGACACCACCGGCGGTGGAGGGCCCGTCCGATGTCGAGGGTGCTTTCCTGCCCGTTCCCGTCACGTGCGCCCTGCCTCGCTATGCCACAGACCTGGCGGCCGAGGTCGTCTCCCGGGCTCGACGCGAGGCTGCCGCCTCCCGCCGGTCGCCATCGCGTCGGCGCTGGTTCGCCCGCCGCTAGCGCCAGCTCCAAACCCGGCAAACAAAGAGATGCATTCCAAGCAATGCTCCTGGAAATCCGGAGAGCGAGTAGACGCGAACAATGATCGCACCGCAGCCCGCGAGACCCTGGGCGTGAGTCACAGCGGGGCCAGCGCCGGGCTACCTGAACAGGTTCTGGTCGAACAGGTTGTGGCCGGGCACCACAAAGGCGACGACGCCAACCTCTTGGCGCGTCGCCGCCTTCCGGAACATTCAACTCACCAACAGAACATCGATGACCCCCGCCGCCACCGAAGACCTTGGAGGCAGGAAGAAATCGGGCTAGGAGCCTGCTGATTGATGGCGGCGAGGCACCGGCATGTGTTGATCAGGCTCCTAGTGTCCTGTCAGGCTAATCAGGTCACTAATTCGACGGACCCTGACGCCCCTCGCGGCGTCCTCGTCGCCCCGCTCACAACCACGGTGAGCTGGGCTCCTGCGTCCTGGCGACGAACGCCAGTTCCTCGCCGAATTCATCAACGCATCAACCTGACAGGACACAAGGAGTCTGCTGATTAATGCCGGTGAGCGCATCGTCGTTCAGGCGCCCGTCACGCAAGGACGCAGATTCCGCCACTACCCATAGTTGTAGTGGTGGAAATGAGGACGCAGCGTGGCGGGATGGATGGGCGGCAAGGCGCCGGCATGTGTTGATCAGCAGACTCCTAGTGTCCCCTCGGACAACCCGGCGTTCGCCGCCCACCTGGTCGAGGCCGGCGTGGACTCGATCTCGGTGGACCCCTCAGCGGGTGGGCCGGCGACAAGCGGATCAGGCGGGGGTGACCTTCAGCCGGGCATCGGTCGTTTCCAGAGAGCGTGCCGTCCGCCATCCGGTCATGGCCAGCGCACCGAGCCCGATCAAGGCCGCGATCGCAGTGACCAGGTCGCCGACGACCGGGACCAGCTCGAGCAAGCGCAGCGCCAACCAGCCAACCCCGAAGGCGAAGACAAGGTTCGTCCCCGAGGGCAGCGCGACCCGGCCGACGATGTGCATCGTCGTCACATAGCCGACGGCGGCGAAACCGCCGAGCAGGGCGACCAGCATCAGCGACAGCGGAATACCCAACAGGGTCACGAAGGCCATCAGCGCGACGATCGGGGCGGCGATCGCCAACGCCAGACCCCACCCGATAACGGGGCCGGGCTGATCGCGAAACGTTGAGGTGGCAGCGTCCACCGCCCGCGGCAACAGGAGCATGAACGCCAGCCCCAGGACGAACGTTGACGCGGAGACCGCCAACCACCAGGCGATCGTCAGCGCAGTGCTGGCTCCCGCGGAGATGTCCCCAAAATCGGGCTCCTGGACCTCGCCCCCGACCGTGCCTTCGACAAGTGGTGTGTCGGACGAGATGACGTCGCCCCCGACGGTGGCCCCTTCGGCGACGGTCACCCGGCCATTGGTTGCCACCACCTCGTTGTCCACGGTTCCGGTGACCATGATGTCACCGTTGAACGCGACGACACCGTCGGTAGCAGTACCGGCTATGGACACGTCGCCGTCGAAGACCACGACCGAATCCACCTGCTCGCCGATGTCGACCTCGGCGCCGCCGGTCAGTACAACGATGGTGTCGCGCTCGCCCTTCTCGGTTTGGGCTCCCGCCCCGGGTGCGAGCCCAAAGATGGCGAGCGCGACGACGAACAGGGCTCCAAATATCACCCGGACGCCAAAGACCAACCCGGTGCAGGACTGCAGTTCTTTGTTCAGTGTCCTCTTGGCAAACATGGCTTCGACCTCCCTTGGAGCCATGACCGGATCGTCACGACTCGACAGCGGGGTGCGCTGTCCTGGCTCGATCCTGTTCCGGTGCGGCGGGCTGAACCAGGGCCGAACGACCGCAGAAAGAACGGCGTTCTGCGGCCGATCGGCGACTCGGGGCCAGAGGCGATCGCCATCTCACCCTGGGAAGCTCAGCTCCTCGGTGAACAGCTCCTCACCCTTCCAGTTCTTGCCCGCCACGCTGACGGTGATCGCATCACCATCGTCGATGACGTCGATCACTCCGTACTGTCCGAACCCGGGAAACGCGCCGCCCGAGTACGGGCCCCCCTTGATGCTGCCCGGGCGGTCGAGGGCGGCGGCATGCAAGACCGGAAACCCGCCCGAACCATCGGCGGCGTAGGCGCTGTTCGTGCCATCGTCGAAGGCCAGCATGTGAGCATCGCCACTCACCATCAGGACATTGTCGATCCGGTGTTCAGCGATGACGTTGGCGATGCGCTCGCGCTCGGCGGCGAAACCACTCCAACCGTCACCGCCAGCCGAGGCCGGCCCAATCCACGGTGCCGGGTTCATCCAGACCACCAGACCATGGTCGGCGCTGGCCGTGACGAGCTCGGCCTCCAGCCAGCTCAGCTGGTCGGCGCCGAGCATCGTGTCTGCCCCCCGATCCGAGCGGGTGTCGGTCACCACGAAGCGAACCCTCCCGATCGTGAACGCCCGGTGGATCGCCCCGTCTTCGGACGCGAGGCGATGGGAGGGCACCGTCTCCCGAAACACCTGACGGGCCGCATCACGGCTCGGCGAGGACCCGTCGGCGTCGTTCGGGCCGTAGTCATGGTCGTCCCACACGTACGCCATCGGCACATCGCGATTCAGGTTGGCCTGACCTGGTTGGCTCAACATGCGGTCATAGGCGGCCCGGAAGAGCGCCGGATCGTTCTCGGCGATGTTGGAATAGTGGATGTCGCCCAGGGCCAGGTAGAGCAGAGGGTCCTCCGCGGCGATGGCGTCGAATACCGCAGCGTTGGAGTCGGTCCGGGCGCACGACGCCGCCACCATCCGAAACGACGTTGCCCCCTCGGCGGGGGTGCGGAACGTGCCTCGGCCCCGGCCCTCGTCGGGCCGGCCGTCGACCTCGATCATGTAGGAATAGGATCGGTCCGGTTCCAGGTCGTGGAGGGCGAAGCGGGCGAGATCATGGTTGTCGGGAACCTGGTCGGGTGACGCCCAGGTCCGCCCTGCGCTCGTGGCGACCAGTCGAACCGTGTGGTCGTCGTCCTCGAGACGGGCCGATACCTCGACCGATCGGGCCCCCAAACCGCCGAGCCAAACCCACTCCACCCGGTCGATCGGCACCCGCAGAGCCGCACTGTCCTCATGGGTTGGACCGAACACCGAGGCGTAGACCTGGCTGGCCCCCACCCAGGTGGCGAAGAGGCCAAGCGTGGTGAACAACGCCAGCCCGGCGACCTCCCGAGGGGTCCGATGGCTTTGCCAGCTCAGCCACAACAGGACGGCGGGGGCCGCCACGCCGATGGCGACCGCCATAGCGATCGGGGGCCGGTACTGCAGCGCGGCGAACGTGCCCAGACCCCCGGCGGCGAGGGCCATGAGGACAGCACCGATGCGGGTCCATTTCCAGGAGATCAAGGCCGCCACCGAGACCACGCCGGCCAGACCGAGCTGAATGACCCGTTGGAGTGTCGGGTCGACCAGCAGACCTTCCGGGTCGCTCGGGAGGCCCGTGGTCATCGTCAACACGGCCAGGGTTATGGCCACCAACCCGGCTGCACCATGGGAGAGGTAGCCGGCCAGCTGCGCCCGGTCGACCGACATCGGCACCGTTCCCGGGCCGTGGAGCTGCAGGTCGACGGTCGGCGCCCATGGGCAGTCGGTGCAGCGTCGATGCCACGCCTCATGGGCCATGACCCATTCCACCCCGAGCACGATCGCCGAACCGATGAGCAAGGCGCCGAGCGCATCGGTCGGCCAATGCGCTTGGTCGTGTAACCGGTGGGCGGCCGCGCCGACTATGGTCGCCGCCGCCAGTACCCGCATCGGCCGCAGGAAACGGTCGGAGTGGATCATCACCGCGACCGTCAGTGGAAGCAGGCCCACGAGGACCGTGGCCAGGCTGAGATGGCCGCTGGGAAAGGAATCGAATCGGCCCGCGAAGTCGCCTCCGGGAGGGCGCTCCCGCTCGATGATGGCTTTCAGGGCATTGTGGGTGGTGAAGGCCGTCAGCATGGCCAGCGGATACGCGGCGACGAGTGGCCGGCACCGGAAGCTGGCCAGGCCGAGCAAGGCTGCCGCCATGACCGTGAAGACGGTGGAGCCGAGGGGGTCGATGGCCGCGACGACGTCGAGCCATTGGGCATCGGCGGCGGCGTCCAGGATCGGTTCGTCGATGCGGACCAGGAAGCCGCGCGACGACCCGACCACCATGGCGATGAGAACCGCAGCACTCGCGCTCAAGGCCAACGCGGCGTTCAGCGCCGGACTCGGACGGGTGAACGGGGTGTCACCCTCGGGCAGCCCACCGATCGGCGTACGCGCAGCTATCTGCCGCAGGCCTGGTGACAGGGTCGGCCACTGGTAGGACACGAGCGCCAGCACAATCCCTACCGCGGCGAAGCCGAGGCTCAACAGCAAGGAGAGGGCGAGCAACCAGGCGATGTCGCGGACATACCCGTTGGGTCGAAAATAGTTGCCGACCGCCCCGATCAGGACATAGACCGCCAGGCCAAGGAAGGGCAAGGCGGTGAACAGGTACACGCGCCGTTCGGCCAGCCCCGTGTCCTTGGCGGTCAGCGATGGTCGGTGGCCGAGGGTGATGGCGCCGGCGGCTCTGCCGGCGGTGATCGCCCGCCGCTCGAGGGTGAGGGCGCGGCGCCTGCGGAGTTGATCTCGTACCAGCGCGGCCAACCAGAACAAGAAGCCGACGCTCATGAGTGCGGGTACGAAGACGTTCAGGCGGAACAGGACGATCTCGAGGTACGGCGACGGTCGCTTGCGGGTCATAGCGCCGCCTCGGTGTCGTGTTCGACCACGATTCCGCTATCACCGTCGACGGTCACGTGGCGGCCATCGAGAGCGTGAGACGCGCCGCTGACATTGAGCACCGCTGGTACGCCGAGCTCGCGGGCGAGAATGGCCGCGTGGGAGAGTGGACCACCCCGTTCCACCACGATTGCGCCGGCTTTGACGAACAGGGGCGACCATGAGGCGTCGGTGGCTTCGGCCACGAGCACTGCCCCGACCGGAAGCTCGTCTCCCGAATCGATGATCGCCACCGCAATACCGGAATAGCGCCCAGGGCTGGCGGCCCACCCCTCGTGGCGCCCGCCTTCGGGAAGCTCGACCGGTTCGAGCTCGGGACTGCCCGTGAAGGTGGTGGGAAGCGGCGGCTCATCCAGGTACCGATTTCGCCAGCGCTTGCGGTGGGCAAGCATCGTCGGTGGGGGCGGTTCGCCGAGGAATGCCGCTTCGATCTCGCCGAGGGTGAGCAGTTCCACGTCCTCGGCTTCGTCGAGAATGGCGAGCTTGGACAGGCGACGGCCCATATCGAGCGCCGTGCGGCGCACCTCGCCCCCGACGCGCAGCAGAGCGGCCTTGGAGGCCTCACGGCGGTGCAACAAGGTCACCGTCTCCTCGATCACCTGTCGCAACGCTCGGGTCCGAAGCGCCTGACGCAAGCCCGTCCCTCCCCAGGAGGGGGTGGATCTCAGAAGAATGAAGAGCTCCGCTTGCTCATCGACCCATTCATCTTGACTCTTCTGGTGGCGGTCCCGAACGGTCGGGGGGCGGCGGTCGAGGTCCTCCCAGGTCGGCCCGGCGAAGACCGCTGCGGAAGCATCCAATTCCGGCGTGACGGTCACCCCGCGCCCTGACGTCACGCGTTCGGCCCAGCGTCCGGCTTCGATCTCACCGACATGCGGGGTGAGCAGGAGCTCAATCTTGCGGTAGCTCGCCGCGCTCGCCGCGGCGACCGCCATTTCGGCGGCTGTCGTCCGAGTGGCGAGATCGATCAGGCGGAACTGGTAGGCGGCCAGCTCGTGGCGGTCCATGCGGAGAAGGTCGGGACGGGTGTCGAGCTCGGCCGCGGCGACGATGGCAATCTCGGCATCCAGGCCGGCCCGGCGTTCGATGCTGATCGACCGGATGTCGTGCCGTAGCGACGCCCACCGCGAGGGCCGGTCGAGGGGGCGTGCCGCGGGTCGCCCCGGCCGTCGGGAACCGAAGTACTGGGCTTCGAGCTCATCGGCGGATCCGCCGGGCAGCCGTTCCGCCATCTCTCGGAGGGCGTCGAAGTCCATGGCGGCTCGGCCTCGCACTCGGCGCACGAACGGTCGGGGGTCCGCCTCTGCGATGTCGGCGACACCGAGATCGGATACGAGACGGGCAAACGCCTCGTTGACCAGGTGACCGGCGATCTGCCAGCGCAGGGGGGCCAACACCCCGGGGAGCATCTCCGCGATGCCTGCGGTCGTGAGTTGGGCATTGTCGATCTCGCTGTCGAATCCGTCTCCTGTTTGGTCCGCGGCGACGGTGATCGGTCGGGCCTGGACTATCCACATCTGATCCTCACCGAAGGCCCACTCGATGTCCTGAGGTCGCCCTTCGAGCTCCTCGATGCGCAGCGCCAGCTCGAGGGCTTGGGCGATCTCCACGGGCCCGTCGAACGCCTCCATCCGGCGATCGACTACCCAAGCGTCAGGCGTTCGCTGCCCGGAGACGAGTGACTCGCCGAGACCATCGACCGCTTCGATCCGCGCGGCTCCGGGCTCGCCTCCCGGGTCGACGGTGAAGACCACGCCGGCGCGACTGGCCGGGACCATACGCATAAAGACGGCGGCCATCGCTACATCACTGTCGTCGATGCCGAACGCGGCCCGATACGCGTGCGGCGCGGGATGCCATAGCGAGGCGAAGACGAGCCTCACCGCATCGAGCGTTGCGACGGCGTCCTGCGGGTCGATGTTGAGCAGCGACCGGTATTGGCCCGCGAACGATGATCCGGCGAGGTCCTCGACGGTGGCGGAGGAACGTATGGCGAGCGGATGTCCATCGCCGACCGTCCGGGCCGCCTCGAGCAGCTTGTCGGCCATCTGGGCGGCGAAAGGAATCGATGTGAATACCGCGTCAATTTCCTCGACCGTCGGGTGGTCCCCATCCCGGATCCGATCGAGAAGTTGAGCTATCGCCGGCGCTCGTACGAGGTCGCGGTAGGCGACGGTAGTCGCCGCGCCCGAAGCGGGGACCGGGATGTCCCATCCGATGAGGCGATCGAGAGATGCGCCTTTCCCGCCCAGAACCCTGGGCTCCGCCGACGTGCCGTCGAGGACTACCGCGCCCTCTCGGGTGAACGTCTCGCTCATGTCGGGGGCGCGGTTTCGTCTCGTGGGGTCCTGAGGAACTGGGCCCGGTAGGCGGCGAGCGCCCGATCGACAATCGAGGCCGGCTCGTCGTCGGTCAGCGCCGATTGCTCACGGACCCACCTGGCGAGGTCGGCCCGAGGCACGATCGCCGCACGGTTGACGCGGCTCATCCACAGGGCTCCAGCCGACAACAGTCCAAGCACCACCAGCATGGCGAACTGATCCCAATGTGGCCCCCGCGCCGCGTCGAGCGCGGCCACCGTGGCCAAGAGAATCGAGGTGCCCAATAGGAGCCGCATCTCGCCATCATGTCGGTGCCGCCCCGCCATGAGCAGGGTCGTTGGACCCCGGTCTTTCTGCGATTGGCCTACGGCCCGTGTGACAGAGGTGAGCGTCGAGCACCTCTGCCACAAGGCTCTGCGTTCGGCGGAGTCGGACTCAGTCCGATTCGACCGTCGCGACCAGCAGCCCGTAGTCGCCGTCGCGTCGACGGTAGAGCAGCTGATGCTGTTCGGGGTCGCCGTCCTGGAAGAGCACGAATGGGGCGTAGTCCCGGTCGAGCGCGGCCACGGCGTCGTCGATCGACATGGTGGCCGAGAACGACTCCTCGGAGTCGACGATCACCGCGTCCGAACCGGGCTCCGCGGCGTGGCTGTTTGTGGCGCGATGGACCACTCGTGGGTCGCCGGTCTCGCGGTCGAGATACAGCCAGAACGGGTGGTCCATCCGGTCCATGTCGTCGATCGCCGCCTCGCTCGTGGTCGGGGTCAGCGTGATCGCTTTGCGCCGCACCAGCTCACCATCCCCGTTGGGGGAGGGCGGCCCGATCGCGAAGGGCTCACCGTCGTCGCGCCAGGGCTGGGGTGTGACCCCCCGTCGACGGCCGGCCTCGCGCCGGTCCTTGAAGCGGGCCAGCCGTTGGCGGAGTCGGACCGAAAGCCGGTCGACGGCCTCGATGGGTGTCTCGGCGCTCTGATGGGCGCGGATCACGGTGCCGTTGACATCTATGGTGGCCTCTGCCCCCGCTGGTTCGGTGATCGACGGTTTGTCCTCGAGCGAGAGCTTGATCTCCACCGACAGCAGGGTCTCGTGGAAGTGATCGACCGTGGCCATCACCTTGTCGGTTGCGGTCGCCACGACCGACTCCTCGATCTTGCCGCGCACGACGACGCGAGGTGTGGGGGAGGGGGTCGGGATTTGTGGAATGTCTCCAGCTGTCATGCACGGCATGGTCGGTCAGCCGATCGGCTTTGTAAAGGGGCCAATGTCCCTCTTCGTTGGGAACCTGTCGTTCTCACCATCGGCCCGAGGCTGGTGTCGCCCCGGGGAGGGCGGTGGCGCAGGGCGCGACGTCTCGGCCGATATCGTCCACACTGAGGACATGCGACGGATCGAAGACTACGCACTGTTGAGTGATTCGAGGTCGGCCGCACTGGTATCGAAGAGCGGCTCGGTCGATTGGCTGTGTTTCCCCCGATTCGACTCGCCCGCGTCTTTTGCGGCCTTGCTGGGGTCGAGCGAGAACGGGCAATGGTCGCTCGCGCCTGAGGATCCGGGTCGCTCGGAGCGGAGCTACCGCCCGGGGTCTCTCGTTCTCGAAACCCTCCACCACACGGCTACCGGCACGGTGAAGGTCACCGACGCCCTGGCTGCGGTAGGTGACGAGCACCGCCTCCTGCGCATGGTGGAGGGTTGTCGAGGCACGGTCGCCATGCGCACGGAGCTCCGGGTTCGGTTCGACTACGGCAGCGTCGTACCGTGGGTCACCCGCGTCGATGGTGAGCTGAGGGCCATCGGCGGTCCTGACGCCCTGGCGCTGCGCACCCCCGTCACGCTGCGAGGTGAGGGGCTGGCTTCGGTGGGGGAGCTCACCGTGCGGGCGGGCGACGTCGTCTCGTTCGACCTCGCTTGGCACGAGTCGCACCGTCGCCCACCCGAGCCGGTCGATGTGGCGGGCGCTCTCGACGCCACGCTCGACTGGTGGACCGACTGGTCAGCACAGCTGAGTTTCGCCGGTGCCTACGGAGAAGACGTTCACCGGTCGCTCACCGTGCTGAAAGGTCTGTCGCACTCGGCGACCGGGGCGTTTGTCGCCGCGCCGACGACATCGCTTCCCGAGTGGATCGGGGGCTCTCGGAACTGGGACTACCGGTACTGTTGGCTGCGCGATGCCACGTTCACCCTGGTCAGCTTGATGAAGGCGGGATGTGTCGGCGAGGCCAAACTCTGGAGGGACTGGCTGATCCGCGCCGTGGCCGGGGATCCCTCGAACGTGCAGATCATGTATGGCGTCGGCGGCGAACGGCGGCTGCCGGAGATGGAGCTGGCGTGGCTGAGCGGTTTCGAAGGGTCGACTCCTGTCAGAATCGGCAACGGAGCGGCGGGGCAACTCCAGCTCGACGTGTTCGGCGAGGTGATGGACGCAATGCATCACGCTCGCGCCGGGGGAATGGCCCCCGATGAGACCGCGTGGAATGTTCAGCAGAGCATGCTCGAGTGGCTCGAAGGAAATTGGCAGCAACCCGATGACGGTCTCTGGGAGGTACGTGGTGGCCGAGCCCAGTTCACCCATTCAAAGGTGATGGTCTGGGTGGCGTTCGATCGCGCGGTAAAGGCGGTCGAAGTACATGGACTGGTGGGTGATGCCGGTCGATGGCGAATGCTCCGCGATCAGGTGCACACCGAGGTGTGCACCAACGCGGTCGACGCCAGGGGGGTGTTCACCCAGGCGTACGGTCGGACGGCCCTCGACGCCGCCGCGCTCATGATCCCCCTCGTGGGGTTCCTGCCCCCGGACGATCCCCGGGTGGTGGCCACCGTCGAGGCCATTCGCCGTGAGTTGACCATCGGCGGTCTGGTCCAGCGCTACCAGGTCGATGGGTACGGTGATGGGGTTGGAGGGGACGAGGGAACGTTCTTGCTCTGTTCGTTCTGGCTGGTCGACAACCTCGCGCTGATGGGCCGCCAGCGAGAGGCGACCGCTCTGTTTGAGCGGCTCCTCGATTTGCGTAACGATGTCGGCCTTCTGGCCGAGGAATATGACCCGATCGCGAAACGCCAGCTCGGCAACTTCCCCCAGGCATTTTCCCACACGGCCCTGGCCAACAGCGCCATGATCTTGGATGGTGACCGAACCGGATGGGCCGGAAACGGCAACGAGCCGGTCAGGGTCGCACCAAAATGACCCTGGTGAGGGTCGTGCGGAGTGAAAGGTAGGTGCCTATGAGTCGCTCAATGCTGTCCGTCGATCTCGGAGGCTCGAACATGCGCGCTGCGGTCGTTCGACCAGACGGTGAGGTGGTGCTGCGAGCGGTGGAGCCGACGCCTCGCGATGCGCCGTGTCCCGACGCGCTCGAGGCGCTCATCGCCTCGGTCCGCGACCGCGGCGGTGGCCGGGGTTCGTTCGAGGCGATCGTTGTCGGTGTGCCCGGACGGGTTCACTATGGCGCCGGCCGACTGGAGCATGCCCCGAACCTGCCGGCCGGTTGGGCGCGGGAACTGACCGAAGCGAAGCTCGGCCGTCTCTTCGACGCACCGGTGTTCCTGGCGAACGACGCCGACCTGGCGGCGGTGGGTGAGGCCTACTTCGGGGCCGGGCGGGCGTACACCGACATCGTCTATGTCACCATCTCCACCGGTATGGGCGCCGGGGTGGTGCTCGGAGGCCGGCTGGCGCGGAGCACGCGCTCTTTGGCCGAGATCGGCCATACGATCATCTCGGTGCACCAGCTTGCGCTCGGCGAGCCGGCCACCGCCGAGGAGCTCGGTGCAGGACCGGCGTTGGATCGCCATGCTGAAGCGGTGGGGGTGGCGGCCCGAGGCGCCGAAATCGTGACCCGATTGGAGGCCGGCGACCCGGGGGCCCGTGAGGCGTGGAACCTGACGATGGAGGCCGCCGCGGTTGCGGTGGTCAACCTCGCTTACCTGTTCAGCCCTGATGCCATCGTGATCGGCGGCGGGGTCGGTCGGAACGGGTCGCTGGTGAGCGAACCCGTGTCGAGCATGCTCGAACGGCACGGGCCGGAAGGACTCGATGCGCCCATCGCCGTCGAGGAGGCGGCATTGGGTGACGATTCCGGTCTGGTCGGTGCCGCAGCCTGGCCGACGGCCATCGGAGCGGCTCGGAACTGACGGGACCGGCTATAGCCGGACACCATCGCCGTTTCCGGTCACCACATGTCGAAACATGGGCGGGTTGGGTACTGTCTCGGTCGTGGCCAATCCGTTCGTACCGGTGCCGACACCGGAGACCCAGCCCTATTGGGATGGCATCGCTGATCGCCGGCTTCGCATCACGCGATGCGTCGACTGCGCCGATGCGTTCTTTCCCCCCGGGCCTTTCTGTCCTCACTGTTCGAGCCAGAACATCGAGTGGTTCGAAGCGTCGGGGGATGCGACGCTCTACAGCTATGTGATCCATCAGCGCCCCCTGAAGAACTGGGATACCGAGGGCCCGCGCTCGGTGGCGATCGTGGAGCTTGCTGAGGGACCCAGGTTGGTGTCATCGGTCGTGGGATGTGACCAGACCCCTGAAGCCCTTCGCCTCGATATGGCGCTGAAAGCGACATTCGTTCCGTTCGACGAGACCACGGTGCTGTGCTTCGAGCCGGCAGAGGGAGCCAAGCGATGAGACCCGGAGACTTCGCCATCGTCGGCGCGGCCGAATCCGACGAGATCGGAACGGTGCCCGACACCACGTCGATGGGCTTGTTGCTCAACGCGGCCGGCAACGCGCTGGAGGATGCGGGGCTGACGGCCGCGGACATCGATGGCATCACCACCGGCTATTTTGAGGTGTCCGATGTCAGCCGCCAGCTCGGCATCTTCCCCAAGTGGGCCGACAATACGGTGGTCGGCGGTTGCTCGTGGATGTTCCAGCTGCGCAACGCCATTGCCGCGCTGAACGCCGGCTACTGCGAGACCGTGCTGATCACCTACGGCGAGTCGGGCAAGAGCACTCGCCGGCTGGGCCAGTCGGGTGGGGGTGGCAAGGGCTCGATGGGCCAACAGTTCGACATGCTGTACGCGGCCGCCGCGCCGCCGGCGCTGTTCGGATTGCCGATCGTCCGCTACATGCGCGAGTACGGCTTGACCGAGGAACAGCTGGCATCGGGGCCCGTCGCCCAGCGGGAATGGGCGACGATGAACCCCCGCGCGACGCTCCAGGAGCCGACCACGATCCAGGAGGTGCTCGATTCGCCCATGATCGCCTGGCCGCTTCGTCGGGCCATGTGCTGTCTGGTGTCCGATGCGGGTGGCGCCATCATCGTGACCTCGGCGGACCGGGCCAAGGACTTCCCCAAACCGCCGGTGTATGTGCTCGGCTCGGGCGGTGGCCTCGAAGCCGGGATCATGAGCCCGGCCGGGGTCCGTGAACCGCTGCGACCGGAGTTCATTCGCACGTCGGGAGAGGCGGCGTTCAGCGCGGCGGGGATCAGCCATGACGACGTCGATCATCTGATGATCTACGACGCGTTCGCCCACAACCCCATCTTCGGGCTCGAAGGTCTCGGCTTCGTCGATTACGGCGACGCCGCGTCGTTCATTTCCGAGGGCAACACCCGACCCGGGGGTCGCCTACCGATGAACACCAACGGGGGCGGCATGAGCTACGCGCACACCGGCGCGTACGGAATGTTGTGCATGCTCGAATCGGTCCGCCAGGTGCGGGGCGAGGCGGCGGCCCAGGTGGACGACATCGACGTCGCGGTTTGTCATGGCTGGGGTGGTTTCTGGTCGGCGTGTTCCACCCTCGTGTTCGCCCCCGAACGACCGAGCTGAGAGATCGAGCCGAACTCTGCCAGGAACATACGCCTTGGGCCTGAACCACAAGGCGCTCGATAGCTACGCTGGGAACGTGTCGCGTGACGAGGAAGATGCAGGTGTCGACGCCGCTGTGACCGACCGGATCGTCTGGGCCCTGTCGCGGGTCGAGGAATCGGACTTCGAACGTGTTGATCCGCCGGCAGATCTCTGGGAACGGATCGAGGCGTCGATCACCACCGACCCGGCCATGTCACCGAGACAACCTCTGTCCCGCGAGTTCCCGGCGAGCACGGTGGTCGAGTACAGCATCGATGCCAATGACATCGTTACCGACGTCGGGCGGGATTGGGCCGACTTCGCCCGCGACAACGACGCCCCTGAGCTGGTGGTCCCGGCGCCAGATCGCTCCCTGTGGACCTATTTCGAAAGCCCTGTCGGCCCATTGGGAAGCGACGGGATCCGGGACCTGTGGTGGCTTCTCATCGAGCGCGTTCGGCTCTTGCGGAGGGGAGCTGAGGTTCCGTTTCGATGCGATGCACCCCATGCGAGGCGGTGGTTCGACCTGACGATCACGCCGGAGGCCAACGGCCGGGTTCACTTCCGGTCAGTTCTCGTCTTCGAGCAAGCCCGGGCGCCGGTAGCGCTCCTCGACCTGCACTCCGAACGAGACCACGGATTACCGCCCGTTCTGGTGTGCGGTTGGTGCGGGCAAGGTCGGCATGGCTCGCTCTGGATCGATATCGAAGAGCTTGTTGTCGCCGCACGTCTGCTGGAGCGGGAGTCGATGCCCCCGATCTCTCACGGGATCTGTGCGTCCTGTCGCGAGGCGATGGCGGCCGAGCTGCTCGTACCGGGCCGGCCCGGTGAATCGACACCTTGACCCAACGGAACATCACGCGGGAGTAGGGGCGGCCGTGAGGCCCCGAATGTCATTCCATCTCGTCAACGGCCGTGCCGCGATCCGCCATGGACGCCACGCGGTGCCCGATGCGGTGCCCCAGAAGGGGTCAACCCTATTGACCGCCTGACGATAGAGTTTCGCCCGAAAGGTTGTGCCCTTCGGGCGTTCGCTTACAGCGGGGTGCCGTTCTCATCGAGATAGTCGAGCGACAGGTGGCCGTCGGCCGCCAAGGCCTCGTACTCCGCGTCATCCATCTGGACGACATCGCGAAAGACATACCGATTGTGGTCGCCGAGACGGTTGAACGGGCCCCATGCCAGTGGTGGGCCGTCCCAGCGCCAGAGATGGTTCGGCATGAGGGTCGGGGGCACTTCGACCGAAGAGTTGAGCCGGTAGAACTGGCGAGCGGCCAGATGAGGGTCGGCGAGCTGGTCGGCCTGGTTCTGTACGGGTGCGGCGGCGACGCCTTCTGCCTGGCAACGGTGGAATAGGACCTCGGCCTTATTCGAGCGAGACCATTCGCTGATCCGCTCATCGATCTCGTCGTGGTGGGCTCGACGGCCGGTGAGGGTCTCGAACCGGTCGTCCTCGGCCCACGGCGGATCGCCCATGGCCCGGCGCAGCCCGCGCCAAGCGGCATCGGAATCGACCGACAGCACGAGCCAACGGTCATGGCCCTGGCAGGGGTAGCACCCCTGAGGCGCGAAGGTCACATGGCGATTGCCCGGAGCGGGCGGGGTCTCATCGCGCCATCCGGCGTCGATCAGTAGCTCGCCGACATGTTGCAGAATCACCTCGATCTGAGGCACCTCGACCAGTACCGACCGGCCGGTACGGTCCCGCTGGCGCAGGGCCGCGAGCGTCGCGAGCGCGGCGTGGGTGCCGGCCGCGGGGTCCATCGGGTAGACGGGACTCTTCTCGGACGGAGCGCCCGTTCGGTAGCCTGACAAAGACGCGGATCCGCCTATCGCTTCGAGGTGCATCCCGAAGCCGACGAAGTCCCGATAGGGGCCCTCGAGGCCCATCGCCGGCATTCGGACCATCACGAGCCGAGGATTGTGCTCGACCAGGGTGTCCCATCCGATGCCGAGCCGGTCGACCACCCCCACCGAACTGTTCTCGATCACCACGTCGGCGTGTTCGACCAGGCGAAGGAACGCCGCGTGCCCCAGTGGGCGGCGCAGGTCGAGTGTCGCA
>Ga0316190_10000669_pt1 | contig 24010 bp, 23 predicted proteins | sample Eddworburrow2_MG_FD_204929 | JGI IMG/M metagenome (GOLD analysis project Ga0316190, IMG submission 204929) | Coastal sediment microbial communities from Maine, United States - Eddy worm burrow 2 | ecosystem: Environmental > Aquatic > Marine > Coastal > Sediment | place: USA: Maine | collected... | reverse complement strand
TAGCGATCTCTTATTTGAAAACCAAATATCACCCAAGTACATAATCCAGATGATCTGAACCCCGGTAAAATTCAGGTAATCTGAAAAAAGAAAAAATTCGGATATCATCAGAGGCGAATGCAACGCAACCATTAATGAAATAGGATATATTGCCGATAATAAATTAAATGAAAAATTGCCCTATTGATCAGAATAGGTTTAGGGATTCAATATTCTATTTTTTGCCATAGCCTCGAGCCTTGGCACATTAACAACAGCTTTCTATAATCACCTAACTATAATAAATTACAATAGATTAATCTGGGAAATCATCCATTATGGCGATAATTAATATGAAGAAAAAGGAAGTTGAGTGCAAGATTGTATATTATGGTCCGGGTAGGTGCGGCAAGACAACCAACCTGGAGTATGTTTATAAAAATAGCAAAAAATTAATGACCAATGAAATGGTTTCGATCAAGACCAAAGGCGACATGACCATTTTCTTTGATTTTGTGCCCATGGATGCCGGCAGAATAAAGGGACTTGATGTGCGCGTACAACTGTATACGGTTCCCGGTCAGGTGAAATACAATTCCACCCGCAAACTTGTTTTAAAGGGAGTCGACGGTGTGGTCTTTGTGGCCGACTCCCTCAAGATTCGTCACGAAAAAAATATTGTTTCCCTGAAGAATCTGGCGGAAAATCTAAAGAGTTATGGTCTAAACATTATGGAAATTCCGCTGGTTTTACAGTACAATAAAAGAGATCTTCACAAGGAAGGTCTGCCGTTGCTGTCCATCGAAGAAATGGATAAAACTTACAATCGACAACTGAAAGCCCCATCGTTTGAGGCCAGTGCAGTAATCGGCAAGGGTGTCAACGCTACCTTGAAAACATGCCTCATAAGGACCTTGAAATCGTTGAGGGAAAAGGCGGGATGGTAGTAGGATGATGACAAATTAAAAACGATTTAATCCGGCTGAAATTTTCCAGCAGACCACATACAGTAGACGCTTATATCACTCGGACTATTTTTTTTTCGAAGACGGATTGCTTGGATCGCCCGTCTCCGGCAACGCTTTTTCCAATTTTAAAAATTCACGCCGGTAACTCTTTCCGGAGCCCATCATCACACTGATGGGGTGCAGGGACTCAATATTCTCACACACAATTTTAAGAGCGGCTGTGACCGGAACCGAAAGCAGTGCGCCGACAATTCCCCAAAGCCAACCCCAGAATAACAACGACAGCAGAATAACCACCGGGCTGAGATTCAATTGATCCCCCAATACTTTCGGTGCGATGCCGTTTCCGATGCTCAACTGAATGGTTAAAAGCGCAATAAGGGTGATAATGCCGGGCCAGAGGCTGGGATAAAATTGTACCAGGGCCAGTAGAATCGGCGGAATTGACGAGGCAATGGATCCAACAGTGGGAATAAAATTCAGAAAAAATGCCATGGCACCCCAGGTAACCGCAAAGTCCACACCGACCAATTCAAGGGTAAACCATACCAAGACGCCGGTAACAAAGCTGATCAAAAACTGCAGAGATAAATAGCGCCGGATTTGGGCGGTTATGGAAAAGGTGATTTCGCTGAGTTGATTGGCTTTTTCTTGAGAAAATGATTTCAGAATTTTGTATTTAAAATAAGGCTTGCCAAGCAGGATGAAAAAAAGAAACACAACCACCAGCACCAGTTTGGACGCAAACGCAAAAACAGACCCGGACAGGGTCATCAAAAATCGGCCGACACTCTGTCCCCAGTTGATTCCGGCAAGCGGATCAAAACCAAGATTCAGCTGGCTCGTAACGGTTTCGATTATTTCTCTCATACGGTCGTGATACCATGGATACGCCGTCGCAAAGGCTGAGATACGGGCGTATAAAAAAGTGCCGGACAGATAAAGGATACCCAGCAATAGGATCAGAATAATAACAACCGCCAGCGTTGTGGGGACTTTCCTTTGGGTCATGTAATTTACAACCGGGCCGATAAGATATGATAGCAGCCAGGCAATTATCAGCGGCAGTATAACCGAGGCCGCATATTTCAGGACGACCCCAACGGCCACCACCGCCAATATACCCAGGAAAATCAGGGTAATCTTATTTCGATCGACATCCACCATTGTTTTAATATCGCCTGATATTGAGGTGTGCTGTAATACTTTAAAGTATTGCGGTCACCCGTCAGAACCATCCGATATGATTTACATCAAAACATGATATATTGCAATGCAATTGGGCAAAATGTCGCGTCATGTTCACGTCCTTGGGCTCGTGAGATTTTATCAAAGACCGAAAAATCGTCCTGATGCAAAAATACCTTGACATTACCATTGAATTATTTAATTCGTGTTCCTTACCAACCCCTAACCATTAGACTCGCAGAAAGGAGGAAGTGCAATGAAAAAGTCATTTTACGCATTCTACACCGCAGTTTTTGTTCTCGGCAGCATATGGGGAGGCATATTAAATATTTCACCGGCTGCCGCAGCAAAGGATTCTGTTAAAATAGGGCTGTCGGCACCCTTGACTGGTGACTGGGCCGAATACGGCAATGATTTTAAGCGGTCGGTTACCATGGTGATGGATCGGGTCAACCGCATGGGAGGTATTCATGGGAAAGAGGTCGTACTTGAAATTGCCGATAGCCGGGGCGATCCTAAGGAATCGGTTTTAATTGCCGAAAAATTTGTCGCAGATCCGGAGATCATTGCCGAGATCGGTGATTTCAGCAGCTCCAGTAGCATGGCGGCAGCCCCGATTTATGAAAGGGCGGATATGACCCAGCTGTCCCCCACAGCTTCCCATATGGGCTTTACCCAAAAGGGACAAAACATGTTCCGGGTGGTTGCCACCCAGGGTTATGAAGGCCCCTACAATGCCCGCTGGGCGGTCCAGGAGCTGGGCAAGAAAAAAATTGCCACCATCTACATCAATAATGACTGGGGCGTCGATGCCAATAAATACTTCACCCAGGAAGCCCGAAAACTTGGCGCCGAGATTCTAGCTGAAGAAGCGTTCACACCCGGTGAGAAAGACTTTAGCGCCATTTTATCCAAGCTCAAACGCCTGAAACCGGAATTGATTTATTTGCCGACCTTTTATGCCGATGCCGCCGCCATCCTCAATCAGGCCAAGCGCGTTCGGTTTAATCCGGTAGTGCTGGCAAACAGCTCCCTGTTCTCCCAGAAAACAATCGAATTGGGCGGCGATGCCGTGGAAGGCATCCTGATCCCCGCCAACTACTTTAGCGCAGATCCGCGACCTGCGGCCCAGGAATTTACCCGGGAATACCAGGCTCTCCACGGAGCCTTACCGAATCAATTCGCAGCCTTGGCCTATGATGCCGCCAATCTCATGGTGGCGGCTCTGCAAAAAGCCGGCATCGACGATCGATCCAAGGTCAAGGATGCTCTGGTTTCCCTGCAGGGTTTTCAGGGTGCAACCGGATCCATATCCTATGCCAACAGTCACGACCCGGAAAAAGAGCTGGTCAGGATCACCATTAAAGACGGCGAGTGGGTGTTGTATCAGCCCTAATGCCGAGCCTCGACAGGTGTAATTATAATTTTAAAGGTACTAAGCTTGTTCCGAGACTCCGCTCGGAACAAGTGGCCCCTGCGAAGGCAGCGAATTTAATATTGAAGATTTGGGGATGTCGCTACGCTCAGCCTTTTTTATAATATTTTTTAATAATTGATCCCGCCGAAGGCGGACCTTAAATCTTCAATTTTCAATCGACAATCTTCAATCAATGCTATTTGTGATTTGCTCAAGCCTTCATTTTTTTACAACATGTTGTCAGAAAAAATGGACTAAGGGCCAAATGGATTTCCAAATTTTTTTTGAGCAGTTTATCAACGGTATCACCCAAGGCAGTGTCTATGCACTACTGGCGTTAGGGTTTACCATGATTTTCGGGACCCTGCGTATGGTAACCTTTGCGCATGGGGAAGTCTATATGATCGGCGCCTATATGGGCTTTGAAATGATCAGATTGTTCTACCCCAGCTTTTTGCTGGGTCTGACGGGTGCTCTCATTGCCACCGCTCTGCTGGGAATCATTATCGAAATTCTGGCCTTTCACTTTTTGCGCGATGCCCCCCACGCCACCTCGTTGCTGGTCACCATCGGTATCTCCATCGTATTGGTGAATCTGGCCCAGTTGATCTGGGGTCCTGAAACCCAGGGCTTACCGTATTCACTTCTGGACAAGATGGATTATGGTGAAATAGAAGTCAGCGGTGTGTTTATCTCATATTTGCAAATGGCCGTGCTGGGTGTCACCGTGCTACTGATGGTGCTGCTTTATTTTCTCATCAATAAAACCAAGCTTGGGATGGTGATTCGGGCAACCGCCCAGGATTATGAAGCGGCATATGCCATGGGTGTTGGGGTTAACTGGATCTTCATGGTGGCTTTTGCCATAGGCTCTATGCTGGGAGGTGTTGCCGGCGTCCTTATTGGAGTCTACTACAATATGTTCTATCCCACCATGGGGGGATTGTACGGTTTGAAGGCCTTCAGTGCCAGTGTTGTCGGCGGACTTACCAGTTTGCCGGGAGCCGTGATCGCCGGATTGCTCATCGGCCTGGTGGAAACCTTTTCAGTGGAATTCGGTGCTTCCAGTTTTCGCCACATTTTTTCGTTCCTGTTTATGATTCTCATCCTGCTCTTTCGGCCGGGTGGGTTGTTCGGCGGCAAAGAACTTATCCAGGCGCGGGGGGATTAATGTCGCCAACCGTGCGCTCCATACTGGCAAACTCACCCTATCTTGTTATTGTTGCCCTGTTGGCGATTGTTCCTGCTGTTGTCACCAATCTTTACCATATTCAGGTCATGATCTTCATCGGGATCTACACGATCCTGACCTTAAGCTTGAACCTGTTAAACGGGTATGTGGGCCTGCTTTCCATCGGCCATGCCGCATTTTATGGTATCGGTGCATATGCTTCCGCAAAATTGGTAATGACGGCAGGTTTGCCCTTTCCCCTGGCCATGCTGGGGGCCGGAGCCGTGGCCGGCCTCATAGGCTATTTGATCGCCAAACCCACCCTGCGTCTTTCAGGGATCTACATGACCCTGGCAACCCTGGGCTTTAACATGATCTTTTTTTTGATCCTGCAAAACTGGATGAGCTTCACCAACGGCCCCCTGGGAATCATGGATATCCCGCCGCCGAACATTTTCGGCTACGAAATTGAAACCCGCGTCCAGTACTATTACCTTGTCTTTTTCCTGGTCCTGCTGACAGTCGTCAGCATGCATCGTTTGATGACCTGCCGGTTCGGCCGCGCCCTGGTGAGTATCCGCGAAAATGAACTGGCGGCCGAAGCAATGGGAGTTCATACCACCCGATACAAAATACAGGCCTTTGTGCTGGCCGCATTCTATGCCGGCATCGCCGGCAGTTTCTATGCGCACTTTGTCAAGTATATCAGCCCGGACAGCTTTTATATTTATGAGTCATTTATTCTTCTTGCCATGCTGGCTTTCGGTGGCCAGGGGAACCTCATCGGTCCGGTGGTGGGAGCCGCTGTGTTGATCATCATACCGGAAATATTTCGCTTTCTGCAGGAATACCGCATGCTGGTCTATGGCGGTGTCTTGATCACGATGATGCTGGTGCGCAGACAGGGCCTGTTGGGTGGCAGGGATTACAGTTTGAGGCTGCCCTGGTTCGACGAACCTGAAAAAAATGTCTACACCCGGGGCGACAAGTTTTTGCCGATTGAATAGAATCTATTATGCAACCACTTAATCATATTAACTCGGGCACTAAGCCACAGAGGTTATATATTCTTTATTTTGTCGCTTCGGGTCTTGTGGCTGATTTTTTTTGACATGGCTTTATTGGAAATTACAAACGTAACCAAAGATTTCGGTGGTCTCGAGGCACTCAGCAATGTCTCCATGCAGATAAATGATGGGGACATCATTAGCCTTATCGGTCCCAACGGCGCCGGCAAAACAACGCTTTTTAACTGTATCACGGGAACGATGCCCCCGACATCCGGTTCAATCAAATTTATGGGTACGCAGTTGATCGGTCTGCCGCCCCATGAGGTGGCGCGGCAGGGAATTGCACGTACCTTCCAGCACATCCGCCTCTTTAATCGGATGACCGTGATGGATAATGTCATGGTGGGAAACGATTACACCGGCCGAACCGGGATTTTCAGTGCACTGCTGCGTCCTCCGCGGGTAGCCCGGGAAGAGAATTCGTCCAGGGAAAAGTGCCATGAGGTGCTGTCCTTGTTCGGCGAACGGCTGCTTCCCCGTCTGGCCCAGCCTGCCGATATGCTTTCATACGCCAACCGCAGACGTCTTGAGATCGCCCGCGCGCTGGTGTCCGGTCCCCGGTTGATTCTGCTCGATGAGCCTACCGCCGGGATGAATCCACACGAAACCCAGGGCATCGTCGATCTGATCCGTTCGATCCGAAAGCGGGGACATACCGTGCTGGTTATCGAACATAAAATGAAAGTGGTGATGACGGTGTCCGATCGGATTGTAGTTCTCGATCATGGTGAAAAGATTGCCGAAGGGACACCGGATGAAATTGCCGGTGACACCAATGTGATTGAAGCTTACATGGGAGGTCGTCAACGTGCTCAAACTAAGTAATATCGATACGTTTTACGGCCCCATACAAGCGTTACGCAATGTTTCGCTGAGGGTTGAGGAGGGTGAGATCGTCTCGTTGCTCGGTGGGAATGCCTGCGGCAAGTCCACAACCATGAAGACCATCCTGGGGCTGGTCAAATCCCGCCAGGGCACCATCGAATTTAGAGGAAAACGCATTGATAAACTGCCACCTTCTGCAATAGTGCGGGCGGGAATTTCTCCGGTGCTGGAAGCACGGCGCCTGTTTCCTTACCTGACGGTCTATGAGAATTTGCTGATGGGTGCCTATACCCGAACCGATAAAAAAAAAATTCTCGAAGACATCGAGGATATGTATGATCTTTTCCCGGTGGTCAAGGCTCGCTGCAAGCAGATGGCATCGACCCTCAGCGGTGGAGAGCAGCAGATGGTGGCCATGGCCAGGGCATTGATGGCTCGGCCGAAGCTGTTGATCATGGACGAGCCGTCCATGGGCCTGTCACCGCTGTTTGTCGACAGGATTTTCAGCATCATTCAGCGGATCAACCAGAAGCAGGGGGTGTCGATACTTCTTGTGGAGCAAAACGCCAACATGGCCCTGTCTATTGCCGAACGAGGATATGTCCTTCAGACCGGCGAAATCGTTCTGAACGATACCGCTCAAAATCTGCTGAGCAATCCGCTGATGCAAAAAGCCTATTTGGGCGTGACCTAGTCGCCAAAAATCCATCATTGTTTAGACATAAATATTGCCGCATTAGCTACACCTAATTTAAAGAAAATTTGAAATGTTAGTGTGCAACCAACTGATTATGAAAGGGGAGTGAGCAATGAACAAAATTGAACGCGTCGATCGGGTTTTAAACGGTGAGGAGGTGGACAGGCCGCCCCTTTCACTCTGGTATCATTTCGGCATACACCATGCCGGGGGGGAACAATTTGCCAGGATTAGCCTGGAATTTTTCAATTATTACGATTTTGATTTTTTAAAGGTCATGAACGATTATTTTTATCCGCCACCCCGGGGTCTGGATGCAGTAAAGACCAAATCGGATTTAAAACGCATCTCCCATTTTGATGTGGACCAAACCGACTGGCAGGAGCAGTTCAAAGCTCTGGAACATATCAGTTCAGAACTGAAGGACAAGGCCTATTTTATTGATACGGTATTTGATCCCTGGCAGAGCATCCGCCGCAATATGGCTGGGGAAAACATTGAAGCACTGATGGAAAATGAACCGAAAGCGCTGTTGGAGGCCCTGGATATTGTTGCCGACAACTTGATCAACTACTGCAAGAAGTCACTGGCTATCGGAACCGCCGGAATTTTCATGTCGGTACCCGCAGCAAAGGAGCTGATCAGCCGAGAAAATTTTCTTAGATTTGTCAAGCCGCCGGCCGTGAAGGTATTTAAAGCGATATCCGCGCTCGGCAAAATGAATACGGCCCATATTCATGGGGAAGATTTATATTTTGAAGATGTACTGGATTTTCCGGTGGATATTTTCAGCTGGTGGGACCGAAGCTCCAAGGGCCCCTCGCTGCAATGGGTCAAAGAACGAATACCGGGCTGTGTTATGGGCGGTATCAATCAGAAGATCGTGGCCCGCACCACCAGGGAATTTTTAAAAAATCATGTTCGGGAAGGCATCGAGCTGGGTGGTAAAACCCGGTTCTTCCTGGCCAACGGCTGCAGCAGCGATTCCTGGGGATATCCGCCTTCAATGCTGGCTATTGTGGATGCGGCCAAGGCGGCCGCCAAGTAAAATTTAGAACCGCTTAATGAATTTTTTAGTAATAGACGTTGGTACGTCGAGCTGCCGGGCCTCGGTGATTACGGGAAAAGGCGAAATCCTGTCCCAAAGCCGAGGCCCGGTCAGAATCGATCAACCCCGACCGTCCTTTGCTGAAATAGACACCGACCGGCTTTGGCTCGCGGTTCAAAAGTTAATTCGATCTGAAATTGAAAAACATCCCGGCATCACCTTTGCGGCGATCGGTATCAGCGCAATGCTGGGCTATGTGTTTCTGGATAAGGCGGGCCGCTCGTTGATGCCGGCCGTCGTCTACGCAGATAACCGGGCAAAAGCTGAAATAAATGAAATCCGTCGGCTTTTTCCGGATGAGAAATTCTTTGCCATAACCGGCCGCAAGCCCAGTCCGTTGCTCCTAGCACCAAAGATCAAGTGGCTGGTTAAGCACAGACCGGATGCGGCCAAAAAAATGGATCACATCATCGGCCTCAAGGATGACATCATTCGTCGCCTGAGCGGCCATATCCAGACGGATGTTGCCCATCTCGATTATTCAGGCTTGTACAATGTGCGCAAAGGAAAACTTGAGTCCGACATTTTGGATGCCCTCAACATTAAGCCAAACCTCTTTCCTGCCCCCGCGCCGGCTACTGCCATTGCCGGCACGGTCTCCGTCGAGGCCGCTGCAAAATTGGGCTTGCTTCAGGGCACTCCTGTCATTGCCGGGAGCTCGGATGGGACTACAGCCATGTACGGTGCCGGTGTTCTGGAGGAAGGAACGGTTGCGCTGGTTTCCGGCACGACGGACGTGTTGATGACGTACGCTGCCTCGGCACCCCGGCACATCAACCACGCTCTTTGTGTCAACTCCGGCATGGTGCCGGGGTCCTATCTGGTTGGCGGTCCCCTGGGACTGTCCGGCGGCACTCTGCAGTATTTTGAACGCCTGCTGCAGACATCCGCTTCAGGACTCGAAGAAAAAATCGACGCCCTGCCGCCCGGTTCAAACGGCCTATTGGTTTTACCGGGTTTAACCGGAGAGCGGTCACCCTATTGGAAGGAGCATTTGACCGGCGCCATAACCGGGTTGACACCTGATCACAAAAGCCAGCATTTTCTGCGGGCTGTCATGGAAGGATGCGTGTTGCGCATGCTGGGTTTGCTGGACATATTATCACAAGACCGGCTGAAACCCCAGGCACTGAACGTGGTGGGCGGCGGCGCCAACATTGATGTCTGGAACCGGATTCGATCGGATGCTTCCGGTTTAGAGGTCAGAAAGCTTGCCGTCACTGAAGCCACCTCCCTGGGTACGGCTCTTTTTTGTAAAGCCGGACTGGATAAAACCCGATCCCTGAAAGAAATCGCCGGCGAGTGGATAAACGTGAGCAAACGATTCCAACCTAATAAAAAGCACACCCGGATATACATGGACTTGGCCAGGCTCTTTGAAGCCCAAATCCAATCTAATGAGGATGTATATGAAGGCTTAAATAGATTGAGGCGCTATCAATAATCCTGAACAACAAGGCGAATACATAGTGAACATCTATTTCTGCGGTATGATCGGTTCCGGCAAGACGACCATCGGAAAGGGTGTGGCGAAAACCCTTCAACTTGATTTTTATGATCTCGATCAGGAAATGGATCGGATTCTGGGCCACTCGTTCCATAAACTGGTTGAAGACAAGGGCTGGGTGGCTTTTCGTGAACTGGAGTATTCGATCTGCAAGAATTTCGCACAATTGCAAAACTCAATCATATGTCTGGGGGGTGGAACCGTTCGCTATGAGTGGAATATGGACATTCTGAAGGGAACCGGTCTGATCATCCTGTTGACGGCATCCACGGAAGAACTTATCCGGCGCGTTAAACCGGCGGACCGACCCCGGGTAAATGTCGGCACCACCCTCGAAGAGGATATCCGGATGATGTGGCAATCATTCAAAGATAAATACTACAATGCCGCAGACGTTGTTTATAAAACGGATCATAAAAATATTGAAGAAGAGATCCGGGAATTAAAGCAGGTTGTTTTGGATTATTTTAAACAGGGTTGATTATAGTTACTTTTTATTCTTCAGCAGCGCCTCCAGATCGGCAAACGGCTTGTAGCCGGAAGACGGCGTTTGCTCCCTGCCCGGCGTCACCTCACTGAAGGTTGCTGAGTCCTCATAGCGCGAGTGTTCATTTTCGTGACAGTAGAGGCACAGCAGTTCCCAGTTGCTTCCGTCGGGAGGATTGTAATCGTGGTTGTGGTCCTTGTGATGAACCGTAAGTTCACGAAGCTTTTTCCCGCTAAATTCACGCCCGCACCGTGCACAGACCCAGGGATACATTTTGAGCGCTTGCTCCCGATAGGTCTTCTCCCGCTGTTCCCGTTCACGCCGTGCTTCGGCCACAATCCGGCTCGGCCCTTCGCTGTCTGATGGTGTCTTATTCGATGGCATATCAATATCCTCAATCTAAATTTAATACCCTTAAATCATAAAAAATGTCAAGCGACTTGATCTATCGATCTGATTTTGTGGTGGTTGCTCCCCTATCGAAAAATCTAATGGTTCAGTAAGTAATATTTGAATTGATAGATTGCAATTTTCGGGTTATAAATAAAGACTATAGGATCGACGGTTTATGAAGCCATAAAATCGGGACCGGATCAAATTCGAACCCGATTTTTTTTAATCTTCAATCTTCAATTTCGTCTCGTCCGACCTAGGAGGTTTACCATTAAAAATAAGAGCCTGTTTGAAAACGCCCCCCGGGTGAATTACGATGCGTCCTCGTTGGAAGTATTGAAGGGGCTTGATCCGGTCAGGCGCAGGCCCGGCATGTATACCGATACCTCCCGACCGAATCATCTAGCCCAGGAAGTGATCGATAATGCCATCGATGAAGCCATCGGCGGGTTCGCCAAGCGGATCAATGTCATTTATCACACGGATGGTTCACTGGAAGTCGGTGATGACGGTCGCGGTATGCCCACCGACATGCATCCCGATGAAAAGATGACAGGGGTTGAAGTCATCATGACAAAGCTCCATGCCGGCGCCAAATTCGGCATTAAAAACTACCGGTTTTCAGGCGGCCTGCATGGGGTTGGTGTATCAGTGGTAAATGCCCTGTCAACCCGGCTTGAGGTAGAAATCAAGCGGGACGGTAGTAGATACGCGATCTCCTTTGAAAACGGCAAAAAAGCAACCAAACTACATAAAACCGGAACGGTTGGAAAACGCAATAGTGGTTCAATGGTCAGATTTTGGCCCGATGAACAATATTTTGATACGGTTAAATTTTCCGTTCGCAGACTAAAACACGTCCTGCGAGCCAAAGCCGTTCTATGCCCACGGCTGACGGTCACCTTTACGAATAAGCACACCGGTGAAACGGATTCCTGGTATTTTGAAGACGGCCTAAGAGATTATCTGCTTGAAAACCTATCGGGATACGATCGAATACCGGAAAAGCCCTTCATTGGGCATCAAGAGGGGAAAGAGGAGGTTGTGAGTTGGGCGGTTATCTGGCTGCCGGAACAAGGACAGGTAATTGCCGAAAGCTACGTCAACCTCATTCCAACCACTCAAGGCGGCACCCACGTAAATGGATTTCGAAGCGGCCTTTTGGCGGCATTGAGAGAATTTTGTGAATTTCGTAACCTGATACCACGCGGCATTAAATTGGCGCCGGACGATATTTGGGATAAGTGTAGCTACGTCTTGTCGGCAAAAATGAACGATCCTCAGTTTTCAGGGCAAACCAAAGAACGCCTCGGTTCACGTCAATTTGCATCGTTTGTCGCCAATGTCGTCAGAGACACCTTTGCCCTGTGGCTCAACCATCACACTGAAGCGGGCGAAATATTGGCGGAGATGGCCATTGAAAACGCAAGCAAAAGGCTTAAGGCCGCCAAAAAAGTCGTACGCAAAAAAGCGGGAAGCGGTCCCACACTCCCGGGAAAATTAGCCGACTGCATCAGCCAGAATCCCGCCGAGAGCGAGCTTTTTTTGGTGGAAGGCGATTCCGCGGGTGGCTCTGCCAAACAGGCCCGTGACAAACAAAACCAGGCCGTGCTTCCCTTAAGAGGTAAAATACTGAATACCTGGGAAGTGGAAACCGCCAATGTTTTAAAATCAAAGACTATTCATGATATTGCCACAGCCGTCGGCGTTGATCCGGGTATTTCGGACCTATCAAACTTGCGCTACCGCAAAATCATAATTTTAGCAGATGCCGATTCAGACGGGCTTCACATCGCGTCACTTCTCTGCGCGCTGTTTCTGCGGCATTTCAGGCCTCTGGTCGCTGCGGGTAATATTTTTGTTGCGATGCCCCCTCTGTATCGAATCGATCAGGGAAAAAAAGTGTATTACGCTCTGGATGAACTGGAAAAGGATGACATCTTAAAACGATTGGATGGCGTACCAAAGAAAGCAAAGCCCAATGTCCAGCGGTTTAAGGGGCTTGGCGAAATGAACCCGAGCCAGCTGCGGGAAACGACCATGTTTGCCGATTCACGGCGTTTGGTGCAGCTAACCCTCGATAACGAAGAGATTATTTTCGAAACCATGGATATGCTTTTGGCCAAAAAACGATCCCGGGACCGCAAGCACTGGCTGGAAAAAGAAGGCGATCTGGCCGATCCTGAAGTCATTTAACCATAACCGTTCAAGGGTTCAAGGTTCAGCCCAGCCGCAGGCCAAAAAAACGGCCGTCAAATCGAAAAAGAAACTGTGCCATTTTGGCCTAGTTTCATATGAGAGGTTCCGGGTTCACATCAATTCTGCCCGCGTCGATCCGTATGCGTTATGTAGCCACTCTATCGCCGCTTCACGGTTGGCGGTTAAATAAATGAGAACAGTAAGATTTAAGGATATTGCGGTAACATAACTTTGATGGATTCGTAAAAAGCCAGAATCTCGACTTTTGTTCATTGTAACACATTGAAATTACAAGCTCTGAAATTTTGTTTTTGTGCTTTTTGCGCCTTTTTGCGGCCATATCACTTTAAACTCTGAACTTCTGAATCTTCTGAGCCTTTGAACCCTGAACCTCTAAACCTTTTAACTGGAGTATACCAACATGTCCCAAAACGAAGTGGTTTCCTACGAAGGCATCGAACAGCTTTCTCTTGACGCCTTTGTAAGACCATCATACCTGAACTACGCCATGTACGTCATCATGGACCGGGCCCTGCCGTTCATCGGCGATGGTTTCAAACCCGTTCAACGCCGGATTGTCTATGCAATGAGCGAGCTCGGCCTCCGGGTAACAACAAAGCATAAAAAATCGGCTCGCACCGTCGGTGACGTGTTAGGCAAATACCATCCCCATGGCGACACTGCCTGCTACGAGGCCATGGTGCTGATGGCCCAGGATTTTTCCTATCGCTATCCGCTCATCGACGGGCAAGGCAACTGGGGATCAAACGCCGCGCCCAAAGAATTTGCCGCCATGCGGTATACCGAGGCCCGCATGTCGGCTTATGCAGATGTTTTTCTTGGCGAGCTTTCGATGGGCACCGTTGATTGGGCTCCCAATTTTGATGGCACTCTCAGCGAGCCGCACACGCTACCCGCCAGGCTGCCCAATGTTATTCTCAACGGTGCCACCGGCATTGCGGTGGGCATGGCAACCGATATACCGCCCCACAACTTGAATGAAATCATCGAAGCCTGCATACGCCTGATCGATGCCCCCAAATCAACCATCGAGGATATCTGTCAAATCATACAGGGGCCCGATTTTCCGACCGCCGCGGAAATTATCACGTCCAAAGAAGAAATTCTCAACATTTATCGATCCGGACAGGGCATCATCCGCATGCGGGCAACCTATGAATACGAGAATGGGGACATCATTATCACTTCTCTTCCCTATCAGGTTTCACCTGCCAAGGTGATCGAGCAAGTCGCCCTGCAGATGAGAGAAAAAAAGTTTTCAATGGTTTCAGACATTCGCGACGTATCCGATCAGGACGACCCGACGCGCCTGATGATCATGCCGCGCTCCAACCGCGTGGACAAGGACGCCCTCATCAGTCATCTGTTTGCAACCACCGACCTCGAAAAAAGTGTTAAAGTTAACATGACCGTCATCGGATTGAACCGCAAGCCGCAGACACTTGGCCTTTTGGAGATACTAAAACAGTGGCTTAAATTTCGCAGACAAACAGTGATCCGCCGGCTGGAATTCCGCTTAAATAAAATCAAAGAGCGTCTGCACATTCTTGATGGTCTGTTGATCGCCTACCTTAACCTTGATGAGATTATCCGGATTATCCGCGAAAATGACGAGCCTAAGCCGATGTTAATGCAAAAATTTAGCCTGACGGAAATACAGGCCGAAGCAATTTTGCAGATACGGCTTCGTCAGCTTGCGAAACTTGAAGAAATCAAAATTAAAAATGAAAAACATGACCTGGAGAAAGAAAAAGACGGAATCGAAAAAATATTGGGGTCAAACCAGCGTCTGAAAACGCTGATCAAATCCGAGCTCAAAGAAGATGCGCAAAAATTCGGCGACGAGCGCAGAACCCTGATCGTTGAACGCCGGGAAGCTCAGGCGATTAAGGAAGTCGAGCTTACGGCTGTCGAACCGGTCACGGTGGTGCTGTCCGCTGGTGGTTGGGTGCGGGCGGCCAGGGGACACGAAGTGGATCCCGTCAATCTGAACTATAAGGCAGGGGATGAATTTCTAAGTGCCGCCCGTGGTAAAACCGTCCATCCGGCAATCTTTTTCGATACCAGGGGAAGGTCCTACTCGTTGCTGGCTCATACGCTGGCCTCGGCCCGGGGGCAAGGTGAACCACTGACCGGTAAACTGACGCCCTCCAACGGGGCCAGGTTTTTATCTGTTGTCATGGGTTTGCCGAATCAGAAGATGTTGCTTGCCACTGATGCAGGCTATGGTTTTGTTACGGATATTGCCAATTTGGTGACAAAAAACACCAAAGGCAAAGCCATGCTCACGGTACCCAGAGGTTCCGAGCCCCTGCCTCCCATTTATGTCCACAACTACGAATCCGACAGTTTAGCTGCAATTACAACGGAAGGGCACATGCTGGTTATCCCTGTTAGGGTACTGCCGGAGCTTCCCAAGGGAAAAGGCAACAAAATCATCCAAATCCCGCCGGCAAGGATTAAAAAGCGTGAAGAGTATCTAAAATTGTTGGCAATTATTCCGGAGGGCGCAACGATGAAGATTCACGCCGGCAAACAATCCGTGCGTTTCACACCCGGTAACATTTCCGATTTTGTCGGCGAACGCGGTCGCCGCGGTAAGAAACTTCCCAGGGGCTATCGCAAGGTGGATCGGGTTGAAATCATTCATCCGGAAAGCAACGATGATTCGTGAAAAATCCCTAATCCGAACATCCTTAGCCGGTTTCAGCGAAGCGTAAATCCCGATTGTATCGGAGAGTTGAAAATTGAATATTTAAGCAAGTCTATCTATTTAAATAGAAAAGACAGAGCGAAGCGATACCACAAATCTTCAATCTTCAATCTTCAATTCCGGCCTGTCCGGGTTGGGTCCTATAATGCCTTTTGCAATGCCGAAAAGAGCCGATCGATGTCTTTTTCGGCGGTGTATAAATGTGGTGCAATTCGAATCGACTCACCTCTAACGCTGACATATACTTTTTCCTGAGCCAACATATTCGGCAGCTCTTTACCAAAACCGCCGGGGTTTGAAATCCCGATCAGATGGGGTGCCCGGGCGTGCCTGGGTGCAACAACAAGTCCGATTTGCCCTGCGCGTTCGGCGATGGCATCGGTTTTAGCTTGCAAAGTTTCGGCGATATTTTCAACCCCCCAATCCAGTATTTGTCTCAATGCGGCCGCTGCTACCGGAGAAAGAATAAAGTTGCTGCTCTCACCCATATCAAATCTTCTGGCACCTTTCTGGTAATTATCGCGGTAATCAACCAGACGGGAGAAATCCTCGGATTCCGACCGGTTCATCCAGTTCTCTTCCAGGCCTATGCCTTGATGCCACTTGGAATCGACGTAGCAAAACCCAAAACTGTACGGCCCCAGAAGCCACTTGTGCGATGCAGTAACTAGAAAATCCGGCTGCACTCGTTCGATCGAAAACGGCATGGCCCCCAGCGATTGGATCCCGTCAACCACCAGAGCGCAGCTCTTGGCGCGGCAACGCTCACCAATTTTTTCAAGATCGATCAGGGTGCCGTCCGTCCAATGGCAATTGGAGACCGCCACGATAGCAGTATTGTCATCGATGCCTTCAAGCAAGGCAGCTGTCCAGTCACTGTCAACCGGTCGCGGGATTGTTTTTACGACGGCATTTTTTTGAGATGCCAGGTTGCGCCAGCTATATATATTGGAAGGAAACTGGTCATGTAACACCACAATGGACTGCCCTTCTTTTAAGGGTAGATTTTTTGCGGCTAGCGCGACGCCATAGGATACGGCGGGTGTGATGGCGACACAATCGGAGTTACCGCCGACAATTCCGGCAAATAAGTCGCGTACGGTTTCAACCGAACTGAAAAAATCATTCGATGAAATTGTCCATGGATTTTGTTTGGCTTGGATTGCATCCCGGCCTGCATTGGCGGCAGCATGGAGCAAAGGGGCAGTGTAGGCGATGTTCAAGTAGGAAACATCATCCGGGAGATCAAACAGATGGCGCTGGTTCGGTATCATGATTTTCTCCTTTTTCTATTATGATATGGCCCAAATAGGCGCAAAAAGCACAAAAATAAAGATGTTTGCTATATGTCCCCTGTGTTAATAAGACGGGCATAATCATCTGCAGTCAACATATAAGAGGGGTGATTTAATCCCGTAGGGCTATAAAATTCATCATGAGTGTATCTAAACCCAAGCTTGCCCAACAAATAACGTGAGCCCTCATTTTTTGGATTGTGGCCGGCAAAAAGCCCTGACACTTTGATGGTATTGAATGCATACTGCATTACCGCATGCGCCGCCTCAAAAGCATAGCCTTGTCTCCATTGCCCGTAACGGATATGAAACCCTATCTCTAAAATATTCTTAGATTCATCGTATGGCCGCAGTCCGCAACACCCTATGTGCAGGCCACCTTTCAGAAGAAAAATCGGCCAGTACTGAATGCCGTGCAATCTTTCAGTATCAATTTCCTGCAGAAGCCTTTCGTTTACCTGGGCTGAAGATAGCTGGCCTCGAGCGTCGAATAATTGGGTAACCTTAACGTCACCCCAGAGGCCGACAGCCAGGTGTAAATCTTCTTCTTTCCAGAGCCGGAACCCGATGCGCGGTGTTTTTAAGAAATATTTTGAACTCAAATTTTCCCTACGGGGGCCAAATATACAGCAAACTCGTCTTTTCCATCGATAGCTAACAATTCGTCTAATAGCTCTTGATCGTATGCCGCCACGGCACAGGTACCTGCCTGGATCGCTTCACATGCGAGATAGAGATTTTGACAGACATGCCCGGCATCTATCAGGATCACCCGATGCGCTGCGAGGGAGTACCGCCACTCCATACGATAGGGTATGGTTGTCCAGATAAATGTCACCGCTCCTCTGGCGACAAAAGCCTGCCCGAGGCAGGCATGGGCCAGGCGTCTCTCCATGTTCCCCACTTCACTAACAAACAGAAGTTCGTTTGAAACGGGTAAATAACGATAAAGCCCTGGCTGGATACCCTCCACTCGCATCACGAACAGGTAGGTCTCAAAGCTATGGCGTGCCCCGGCCGACGGGACCGTTCGATAGGCGAGGTTCCCATCGGCCGGCTGCCTGATTCCCTGAGTCGCCCATAACAGAAAGGCAAGTTCGTCCATAGACAGCCTTTCAGATGTAAATCTGCGCCGGCTTCTCCTGTTGGAAATCGCAGCGATGAGGTCTTTCTTTTCAATTTTTTGGGTCCATTGGTCGGGAAATGGCAGCTGAATCCGGTCAGCATCCGAATCATATGGTTTCTCTACCGGAGGTACCTGGATACCTTTATGCTGATCCGTGGTGCGAAAGTCGATGGATTTGCGGATGGTATCTTTAAGAAAATAGCGATATTGTTCGGTCTTATTCATGTGAGATCCTTTAAAATGGGTTCAGGAGAACAATTCTGTTGATCCCATGGTATATTTTCATGATGGGATTGGATATCCTTAATACATTAAAAATGTCAAGAAAATTGATTAGATAGGTCAGGTTTTGTGAAGATTGAACCGCGGGAATAAGTCAGGTATTTAAAGTTGTTACCCGGTTTGCCGATATTAATCCTACTGACATATCCGTTTGATATTCAATCCTATTGTAATCATTTCTGATGGTTTTTTCGTGAAACGGGGAAGTTGTGATGTACAAATTGCCATGCTATGAAGCTAAATATTTCCATAAAAACTATTGGGAAGAAATCACTGACATCGAACTAATGGACGAGTTATATAAAATTTATAACAAGATCACCCCGGTTATAAAGGATATGATACATGGCAAAGAGGTAAAAACTGCCGATGCCGTTTACCGGCTCAAATGGAAAGGTGGAGGATAACATAAGCACCGATGGTAGGGTGCAAATCACGGCTGTTGGTAAATGGCAGTCATTCATTCCTTATCACCGGGATTTGAAAATCAGGTGTCAGTAGTAAAAAAGCGAGAACCGGCCTGAAACCTGACACCCGAAACCTGAAACCTAATGCTACGGGAAGGTTTCATCACGCCCGATAATGTCCAAAAAAAGGCCTATTTTTCTAGCATTTTACCAAACTTACCTTCAGCTCACCACCCAGACAGCCATATTGTCGAGTGATTTAATGATTTTTTCACTGAAACGACCCCGGAAATGCTCCTGGGCAAAACTGATGACCTCTCGGCGGCCCACCACAATGGTGCCGAAATCGCCGCTAAAGGCGGTTTCAACAATTTTATGGATAGTATTGCCTTTAACGGCGATAAAATCGCGGGATATCCGATCGGCGTTGATTCCCGCATCCACCAGGCGCTGGGTCGCTTCATCCATGTAAGGCTTAAACCTGTTTTCGTTGTACTCTCGCCAGTCCTGTCCGCCTTCAGTGGTATCCGGCTGAACTTTGGCAATACGGGAAATGGCCGACAATTTGAGACAATGGCAGAGGGTGATTTCAGGGTCACAATGGCCGGCCAGGGCACCGGTACTACTGACACCCCGCATGGCTTCGATGGATTCATCCAGGGCGATCAGGATCTTACGGGATACCGGTCTACCCCCGACGATGATTGTGGGTATATGCTTGATCTTATCTGCCAGCTTAGGGGCCATACTTCCAAATATCAGGTCCTTTAAGCGGCTGACACCGGTACGGCCCACAACAATAGCGCTGTAATTCTGGTAGGACTCCTGAATAATGTCCTTTAAAACCCCGGCTCTTTTCGTCTGGGTTTTTACACAAACCGCCTCTTCAAGAAAACCGGCATCGGTCAGGATTTTCATCGCTTTTTCCTTGAATTCTCCGATCGCCAGCTGATGATCCGCCAGCCATCCCATGACCTTGGTTTTTTCGGATCGGTAAAGCGGGTTGTTGTTCATGTCCCAGAACACTTCCGGGAAGCCGGTTCCCACGCTAAAAAGCACAATATCCGTCCCGTCAGGCGGTAAGATTGAGCTGATATAGCGGACCGCTTCCAGGGATTGCTCGGATCCGTCAAAAGCGAGAAGTATTTTTCTCCGGTGGGTGGTTTCCAAAAGACCTCCGTGCCATACGGCGATGATGTTATGACCTAAATGGTATCTACCCCCGCCACTCTGTATCGTCAACCGTCGTTTTAAAATCCGGTTCGACCAGGGCGGGAGCTTCCATATCTATGGTTTTTTCCAAATCATCTGTTGTCGGCTTTCCCACAAAAACGAGTCGTTGCCGTTTACATTTATTACAGGCATCCAGCACATTAAGAGAGCATGTTGGTGAGTAAGCATCATAGTCGATGGTAGACAGGTTGTCTTTGAGGGTGAAGAGGCTCGAGGTTCTGGCACAAGCACCACAACCGATACAGCCCACATTGCAAACAGCAATGACATCTTTGCCCTTGTCCTTGTTCGAGCAGGTCACGGCCAGCATCTGTTCGGATTTAAATGGGGTGATGGTGATGATATTGCGGGGACAGACTTTAGCGCAGGCCCCGCACCCCACACATTTTTCATAATCCACCGTGGCCAGACCGTCGACGACCTCCAGGGCGTCAAAATTACAGGCCCGCGCGCAATCCCCAAATCCCAGGCATCCGAAGGTACAGCCCTGAACGTCGGTCACCAGATTGGCGGCCGAACATCGCATTTCTCCACGATATTCATTTCTTCCCAGCCGGTCGTTGTAGTGGGCGCCGCAGTGCACGATGGGCCGGTATGGCAGTGTTTCTCCGACTTCCACCCCCATGATGGCAGCCACGGCCAGGGCACAACTCTGCCCACCGACAGTACATTTGTTCACTTCTTCGTGTTCCAGGGCCACGGCTTCAGCATATTCACCACAGCCTACGTAACCGCAGCCGCCGCAGTTAACCCCGGGCAAAACATTTATGATCGTCAGGGCCCGTTTGTCCACATCCACATGAAATCTTTTGTTGGCCCATCCGAGAATGGCGGTCAGCACGACTGCCATTGTCAGCATTGTTCCGGCCGAAAGGCCGATGGTTACCCAGGTCATTCATCCTCCGTCATATTACTGTTTCATTCGGACTGATCTTCTACCCCGGGAGCAGAAATCTATGCCAGTCTTTGCGGTTGCGGCGTCTAATATCTGCCGCCATGCTGTTTGCTGTTTTCAGGGAGCCCCCGCCAAGAGTGCTTTAATACCGATATCAACACCGTTAAATCCCATAAATGCCATGGCCAGAATGCCCCCGACAATCAGGGTGATGGCAGCCCCTTTAAATGGCGCGGGAATATCGCACAGGTCAAGCTCTTCGCGGATACCGGCCATAATTACGATGGCAATAGTAAAGCCGGCGCCGCCAAAAATCCCCAGGGCCAGGGAGCGTCCCAAGTCCCAGGCATCGGTGGGATTCTCGACACCGACGATGTTGCTCATAACGGTCAAGCAGGCAAACAGGATGGCGCAGTTCGTCGTTATCAGCGGTAGAAAAACACCAAACGATTTGTACAGTGGTGGATAGAATTTTCGCACATACATTTCCACAAACTGAACCGAAGATGCAATCGAAAAAATGTAAACAATATAAGTTAAAATCGTCAGATCGATGCCGGCGGCGCTCTCAGCCGACATGAAGTATCCTGCCACCCAGCGGGATACGGGTGCCCCCGGCATCAAAACCAGCGTGGTAACCGTCCAGCTTATAAAAACGGCAATGGTCATCACAAAGGTCACCGCGCCTCCCATCCCCAGGGCCATGTCCACCCGCCGTGAGACGCCGATGAAGGGACAGATGCCGACAAAATAATACAGCACAAAATTGTTAATCAAAGCGGCGCTGATAGAAATCAGAAAAATATCGAAAATATAATCCAAGACTATCCTTCTTACCCCTTTTTATTCGATCGGGTGGCATCGATCCAGTTGACCAGTGCCAACAGGAGACCAAAAGTTAAAAAAGCACCGGGCGGCAAAACCATGATTACCCATGAAGGCCAGGCGGCCGGCATTATTTGGAAGCCGGCAATCATCCCCGTGCCCAGAACCTCACGGATGACTGCAATGCCGGTCAGTGCCAGACCAAATCCGATAGCCTGCCCCACGGCATCTGCAGATGCGGCCAGGATATTTTGCCGGGAAGCACACACCTCACACCGGCAGATGATGATGCAATTGACGATAATCAAGGGGATATAGGGCCCCAGGGTCTTGCTCATCTGGTACATGTAAGCGGCCAGCAGGCGGTCGACAATGGTCACAAAGGTGGCGATGGTCAACGTAAAGACCACAATTCGCAAGTGCGGTTTTAGCAGATGGCGGATGAGGCTGATGATGATATTGGCGCTTAAAAGTACCACCCCCACAGCTGCTGCCATCGTCAATGCGGGCTTCAAGCCGTTGGTCACCGCCAGGGTCGGGCAAAGTCCCAGCAGTTGGCGATATACGGGATTTTCCGGCAAGATGCCCTGAATAAAACGTTCAAATGGCGTCGGTAGGTCCGTCATTTACAGCTGCCTTTCATAAAACCGAATCGTTTCCGGTGTAAGCCGTCCTTTTACATCGCCGATGGTGCGATTTACGATCCCCGTCACGCTGCGGGATGAAATGGTGGCGCCGGTCACGGCATCTATCGCGTTGGGTGCTTGGATGTTACCTTTTGCTACTACCAGCGGCGTATTGGTTTTTTTTCGTATAAATTGATTGCGCCATACGGGAAAAATTATTTTATTCCCCAGCCCCGGAGTCTCTTTCTGCTCCAAAACAAAAAGCCCCGTGATAATATTCTCGCCGGGATCCAGACCGATGAGTATTTCGATTTTATCGGCGTAACCCTGACCGCCGGCCTTGATCACCCAACCGGCCAGTTTGCTTTCATGAATCACGCGGAACAGGCTGTAATAGGCGGTTTTATGATCCTTTTTAATCATGACTGTGCCGGGGGTAATATCCACCGATGCATTTTCGCTAGCCAGTTTAGCGGCTTTAGCTGTGCCCCAGATCAGCTCGGGAATCCGTTCGAGGGTCTCGTTTAATTTGTTGGCCGCAATGACACCACTGAGATTGACTTGAACTGCGGCCAGAGCGCTTCCAAAAATAAGCGCCAACACTAAAATCAGCCATGCCTGGGCAAAATTGCTGTTTCTAAATCGGCCGAAAGCTCCCGTTGACCCTATTTTAAGAGTAGGTTTCAATTAAACACCTCCGAATGGACGGGGAATGGTCCAGCGGTTGATCAACGGAGTTACCGCATTCATCAACAAGACCGCAAACATGACACCTTCCGGATATCCGCTTAAAAAACGCAACAGCATAACCAGCACCCCGATGCCGACCCCGAAAATCCATTTTCCTCTGGAGGTGAGGGGACTTGTAACCGGGTCGGTGGCAATGAAAAAGGCTCCGAAAAGCAAGGCGCCCCCCAGCAAATGATGAACCGCCGTCCACGGATTGCTGAGATTCGCCAGATTGGCAAGTCCGCCAATAATAACCGCACTGATCAGAATACCGGCCGGGATTTCCCATGATGCCACGCGCCGAAAACAGAGATAAAGGCCCCCCAGCAGGCATGCCAGCGCACTGGTCTCACCTATGGAGCCGTTGGTGTTACCCCAGAACAAAAAATCCAACGGAGTTGCCGTGCCGGTCTGTTTGTATGCGGTCAAAGGGGTTGCCTGGGAAAGGATATCCACCCCGCTGCCTGAATCTATGTAACCGGAAGCTGCCAGATTGCCTGCAAACGCGATCATCACAAAGGCACGGCCCACCATGGCCGGATTGAAAAGATTCATCCCGAGACCACCGAAAACCATCTTGCCGATGCCCATGGCCACGGCAGCGCCGATACACCCCACATACCACGGTGCGGTTGTCGGCAGCGACAGCCCCAGGATGACACCTGTCACAACGGCCGACAGATCTCCCAGGCATAGGGGTCGAGCTCTCATGCGGGTAAAAATTGCTTCGGCAACGACAGCAGCCGCCACACAGATCAGCAATTGTTTGACGGCAAACCATCGAAAATAATAAACAGCCGCAAAAACCACCGGTCCGAAAGCAATCAGAACATCACGCATCATGTTGTG
>Ga0316190_10000668_pt1 | contig 24013 bp, 19 predicted proteins | sample Eddworburrow2_MG_FD_204929 | JGI IMG/M metagenome (GOLD analysis project Ga0316190, IMG submission 204929) | Coastal sediment microbial communities from Maine, United States - Eddy worm burrow 2 | ecosystem: Environmental > Aquatic > Marine > Coastal > Sediment | place: USA: Maine | collected... | reverse complement strand
ACTTCCTTCTGGACGAAAGAGGTCGTGAGCTTTATGCCGAAGGCGCAAGACGGGAAGATTTGATCCGCCACGGTAAATTAATTGACTTCGCGCAACAAAGGGGCGTAACGACTGCCCAACCGCACCATATTTTGTTTCCAATACCTGAGGATGTCATCATTCAGGGAGCCGGAATAATTGAGCAAAATCCGGGATATTGACGGATTGCAAGGAAAATCCATTATAGCAGGCGTCACGTTCGCAATTATTCATCATAAATGCAGGAGAGGGTTATCACTATGAAAAATTTGTTATCTGAACAGTCTCACAAAACTCATAAGGGAAAAAAGAGCGGCGCTTTCATTTTTTTGCTAAACGTCCTTGCGCTGGCCATCGCCGTCGGGTCATTTGCCCAGGAATCAATTCCGCTGGTCAATCCGAGTTTTGAACAACCTGGCCAGCAAGTCACAAACTGGGGAGATGTGCCCGGTTGGAGCATTGACCAGGCGGCCAATTCAGGCGTTGGAAATAATGCCGACATTGCCACCGACGGCGAGTGGATTGCCTGGCTGATGAGTGACGATGAAGCCTTGTGGCAATTAACCGACTACACGATCCAGGCCACAGACCTTGTGACTTTGTCAGCGGATGTCAGAAATAGCTGGCAAACAACGATTTTTGATTTGGCTCTATACTATGACGACAATGGAACGCGTGTTTCAATCGCCGTGACGACCCCAGATTTCGAAGGATTTGTCGACGATACTTTAAAAACATTCTTCGTCTCCTTCTCAGCGGATAGCGTTCCCGACGCCGTTGGGAAAAAACTCGGCATTTTGATTGACAACACCAGCGTCGCCAATTCATTTATTGAAATGGATAATTTTCAACTGAGCAGGAATGATGGAACGACATCCGTTGAATCTCCTGACGTTGAATTAACAACATTTTCCCTGGAGCAAAACTATCCCAATCCGTTCAATCCGGAAACGGTCATTCGCTATCATTTGCAAGAGTCTGGCCGGATAAAACTGGCGGTATATGATTTGCGTGGGCGCAAAATTCGCACACTGGCTGATCTGCAGCAGAAAGTCGGAACGCACAGCATACTTTGGAACGGGACAAACGATGCGGGAAATCGTGTCGCCAGCGGCGTCTATTTCTATAGACTAACCACATTTTCACCAGGCAACAGCGCGACGCGTTCAATATCCGGCAAAATGACGTTGATTCAATAAGGAAACGCCCTCCCGCTCCGGCCTGTAAACGGAACTGGTGGCAAGCGGAAAACGACCCTTTATGTGTTCTATTGCAATTTCATAAATGACTCTGTTGACTAACACCATTTTCAGTTTTTTACGAAAGTATTGAAATTAAGCGCTGCAATTTGTTCAAAATGGCTTTAAATCAGCAGAGTCATCAATAATAAAATAGAGCTGAAAGTTATTTATAGGTATTGAAGCCGGAGCTTCAATTTTGGAATTGTTCTCCGACAGCGCTCCTGCTTCAATAAATTTATCCATTCCTTTTTCTGGTGAAAAAACATGAAATTTGCAGCCACGCCGTTCTTAATGGTGATTTTGTTGGTCTCCTTTTGTCATGCTCAAACCTTCTATTTTGGCAACGATCTTTCCTATGTCAATCAAATGGAAGACTGCGGGGCTATCTATAAAGAGAACAGCGCGCCGACTGATGTTTATCAAATATTCAACGATCACGAAGCAAACCTGGTCTCCGTAAGACTCTGGGTCGACCCCTCCTGGTGGCAAACACCGTTAACGCAACCCGATGGCGTCAAACCATTTTACAATGATTTGGAAGATGTGAAAAAGACAATCCAAAGGGCGAAAGCCGCCGGAATGCAAGTGATGCTCGGATTTCAATATTCAGATTTCTGGGCCGATCCGCAACGCCAACTAATTCCGGCAAGATGGCGCGACGCGGCGTACAACCTGGAAGCGCTTAAGGACTCGGTTTATAACTACACCACAAATATCCTGGCGGCCCTTGCAAAAGAAAATTTGACACCGGAATTGGTGAAAGTCGGCAATGAAATCAATAGCGGCCTGCTCATGCACATCCCTGAAGGAAACGGTTGGGAACCAAAGACCACCGTTAGCAATAGCTGGGTTCGACATGCAGAGCTGTTGAACGCCGCTATTGGCGCGATTCGGGATTTTGGCGACGCGTCATACAAGCCCAAAATCGTCATTCACTTCGCCGGTCTCGGACAATTGAATAAATTTCGTGAGCTTATCAAGCTTGGCGTGACCGATTTTGACATCATGGGCATTTCCTATTATTTTGGCTGGCATGGCGGCAGCGTCAATCAACTGCAAACCGAAATCAGCAATCTGACCGCCGCTTTTCCCGGTTATGAAGCAATGGTGGTTGAAACCGGCTACCCGTGGACGGCTCGCAATTTTGATTCGCTCGGCAACATCATTACGCAGCCAGATCTTGAATATCTGCCGCTCATCCCTGAGAAACAGTTGGAATATCTGACCGATTATGCCAGAGCTGTCATGCGAGGCGGCGGCAGCGGCGTCGTTTTTTGGGAGCCCGCCTGGGTTTCCACACCTTGCAATACACCGTGGGGAGTCGGCTCTTCGCATGACCACCTTGCCTTTTTTGATCCGGACAGCCTCAATTTTATAAAAAATGGCGGCGGACGATGGATGGAGCGGCGCTATTATGAAAACTTTCAAACCACCCGCAAGATGACTTTTAAGGTGGACATGTCCGGGCAGGATGTTTCCAATGGCGTTTATATTTCAGGCTCCTTCACTGACGAACCTTGGCAAATCATCCCCATGGCTAATGAAGGCGGCGACATATTCAGTTATTACACCTATCTGCCGGAAGGCTCGACCGGGTTCTTTTATTTCCTGAACGCCAACAACTCTGATGCGCAAGAAACGATTCCGGAAGAGTGCCGATCCTCCGGGAGTTCCGGACGGGAATACAAAGTGTCGAACATGAATGTTCTCATCGAATTAAAATGGGCTGATTGCGACTCGAGTAAACCAGATGGAACATCTAAAGTTGAACTCACAAATCCAGGTTTTGAACAACCAGGCTTTGGTGAAAAAAATTGGGACAACATTCCGGGATGGAGCCTTGACGCGCCAGCCACTGACTCAGGCGTCGCCAATAATCCTCTTGCCACCGAAGGCGTTTTTGTTGCATGGCTTGCCAGCAATGACGGAACGCTTTGGCAGTTGACAGACTACGTCATTCAAGCCGGCGACGCCTTCACCCTGCTGGCGAATGTTCGCAATAGCTGGCAAACCTCCACATTCGATCTGATTCTTTATTATGACAATGCCGGAAGCCGCGAAATTATCGCAGCCACAACCAGCGATTTTCAGGGCGTGATTGGCCAAACGTTGACCGAATTTACCAGCGCATTTTTAAGCTCCGATGTTCCAGCCGCAATCGGACAACAGCTCGGCGTTGCCATTCGCAACGCAGACCCGCCAAATTCCTATATCGAAATCGACAACTTCCGGCTTTTCAAAACCGTTGTCAGCTCCGTGGAGCCAACGGAGAAAGAACCCGATGGATTCGGTTTGTTGCAAAGTTATCCGAATCCGTTTAACCCGGAAACAACCATCGCTTATCGATTGCAAGGTCAGTCTGAGGTAAAGATTGACATTTATAATATTGCCGGACAATATATCAAAACGCTTGTTAACGCCAGGCAGCAAACCGGATTGCATTCGGTTAAATGGAACGGCAAAGATCGCCAGGGCGCCTCACAGGCCTCCGGTGTCTATTTTGTACAAATGGTCGCCGGCTCATTCAGGCAGGTCAATAGAATGATTTTGCTGCGGTAATTTACACATGAACCCGGCTCATGTTTAAGCCCTCTTAAAAAGGATATGCAATGCGTTTCTTAATATCAGTTTTGTTTACGCTCTGTTGGCTTTTAACCGCAGCTTTCCCACGCGCCGCCCGTTTGGCTGAAGCAGATCCGCCTGACCCGAGCAGAAACCTCGATTTCAATTCAAATTGGAAGTTCATCCGCTGCGACGCCACAACCAGCAACCACGGCTATCAAAAAAATGGATATGACGACCAAAATTGGCAAAGCGTTCTATTGCCGCATACCGCTAAAATTGAACCGCTGGTGGTGAACGATCAATGGCAGGGGGTTTGCTGGTATCGAAAAACTTTTTTCGTCTCGCCAAAAGCCGCAAACAAAAAAATATATATTGAATTCGAAGGCGCCATGCAAACTGCGGATGTGTGGGTGAACGGCAAGCATAAAACAACCCACTATGGCGGCTATCTCCCTTTTTTCATCGACATTTCAGATGATATTGACTTTGAAAAAGACAATGTCATCGCAGTCAGGCTGGATAATCGTGATGATCCGGAAACGCCGCCGGGAAAACCGTTGAAGGAGTTAGATTTTTGCATGTATGGCGGACTCTATCGCAATGTCAATATGCATATAACGGATAAACTGCACATCACCGACGCGGTGAGCAGCAATCAAACAGCGGGCGGCGGAATTTTTGTTAGATATCCGGTCGTGACCAGAGAAATGGCGCAAATCCTGACGCAAACCCATCTCATCAATGAATATGATCAAGGCGAAAAATTTGCTCTGGCATCCCGTTTATTTGATACAACCGGAAAACTGATCGTTGAGAAAGTGGAAAAAAACATTGAGCTGGCAGCGTTTCAGGACAAGCATATAACGCAAACAATCGAAATTTGGCAGCCCCAATTGTGGCATCCGGATTCGCCTTACCTTTATAAATTGCATTCGATTATATACAAAGGTGATAGCATTGTCGATCAAATTGAAACGACCATTGGCATCAGACGCATATCATTCGAGGCGCAGGATGGTTTTAAAATAAATGGCAAAAAAGTATATCTGCGCGGCGCCAATCGACACCAGGAGTATCCCTATGTCGGTTATGCGCTTTCAGACAATGCCAATTATCGCGACGCGGTCAGAATCAAACAAGCCGGGTTTAACTTTGTCAGGTTGTCGCACTACCCGCATTCCGTCTCTTTTATGCGCGCTTGCGATGAACTGGGCTTGCTGGTGATGGACGCGATTCCAGGTTGGCAGTTTTTTGGAAATGAACGTTTTCAACAACGAAGCCTGCAGGATTGTCGCGATATGATCCGGCGCGACCGCAATCATCCGTCTGTTATTTTGTGGGAGGTTTCACTGAACGAGTCGGATATGAGCAAAGCGTTTATGGAGAAAGCCCACCGAATTGCGCACGAAGAATATCCTGGCGATCAGACTTATACTTGCGGCTGGCTCGACTATGTTTATGATGTTTTTATCCCTGCCCGACAACACGCCAAACCGCCTGATTATTGGAAGAAATACAATAAAGATAAACCCTTACTTATTGCGGAATATGGGGATTGGGAATATTATGCGCAGAACGCTGGTTTCAATCAGGCTGCATTCAAGGATCTGGCGCCGGAAGACAGGACATCGCGACAACTGCGCAAACATGGTGAAAGACGAATGCTGCAGCAGGCTTTGAATTATCAGGAGGCGTTTAATGATAATCTGGCAACTTCTGCCGCAACAGGGTGCGCCAACTGGTTAATTTTCGATTATAACAGAGGTTACGCCAATGACATTGAGGCCTCAGGCATACAAGATCTGTTCAGAATCCCCAAGTTTGCCAACTATTTTTATCAGAGTCAGCGTCAGCCGGGCAACACGCCATATCAGGCTCCTGTCCTGTTTATTGCAGATTACTGGACAGAGAATGCGGACGGTTCAATTAAAATTTTCAGCAACGTTGATAAAGTTAAATTAGCGCTCAACGACAAAATTATCGCCTCCGGGAAGCCCGATCGGGACAGATATTCCACAAATTTGAAATTTCCGCCTTTTACCTTTCAAATAGATCAGTTTCAGCCTGGCCGTCTTGAAGCGTTTGGCTATATCAATGGTCAACAAGTCGTCGCTCACCAGAGAATCACCCCTGGCGAGCCGGCGCAACTGCAATTGCCCCATTCATGCGGCGACATAATGCCAACTTTGGGGAAAAAAGATCTTTTTTTTGCCTATGCGTCCATCACGGATCGCAACGATTCGCTGGTTCCGGACGCCGACCATTCAGTTCAATTTGAATTAAGCGGATCCGGTCGCCTGATCGGACGCAATCCGGTAAATGCGACAGCCGGAATTGCGTCCATTGTTGTTGAGACTTTCGGACTGGCCGGAAAAATTGAGATTGCGGCGAAAAGCGCAGGGTTGTCAACTCCAAAAAATATTGTTCTGCGTTTGAAGTAGGCGTTCTTGAGAAAAAACAGGTGTCTCAGGCATATTTTCATCGGACATCATGGAGCCCAAGGGTGTCAATTTGCAGAGATGGAAAATCAGGGGCAGGCGCCACATTTTTTTTCAATTTAAGGAATAGATGCTTATCGTACCTCTTCAATAACAAACAAATTGCGTCGACCGATTCCGGACGACCGCGCCAAGTGACAGAATACCGGCAAAAAAGTTTTTTTTGCAGATTTAGTTTGTTTTCGGATGGAGATTGCACGGTATCTATGAGCGGCGCTAACACTGTAGCAAATAATTGGAAGGAGGATGTGTAAAATGAATTTGCCTGCTCTGGATGTGGCCATTTTCCTGGCGTACATCATTTTTATCGTTGGGCTTGGGTTGTGGGTTTCCCGTAAGAAAAAAGGGCATGAAACAAACGCGGAAGATTACTTTTTAGCCGGAAAAACACTGCCGTGGTGGGCCATAGGCTCTTCCCTGATTGCAGCCAATATTTCGGCGGAGCAATTTATAGGAATGTCCGGCTCCGGCTTTGCCATTGGCCTTGCCATCGCCTCCTACGAATGGATGGCGGCGTTGACCCTGATTATTGTGGCCAAATTCTTCATGCCGGTTTTCATTGAGAAAAAACTGTATACCATACCTGAATTTATTGAAAAACGCTTCAATACAAATCTGAAAACCATTCTGGCAATCTTTTGGATTGCATTGTTTATTTTCGTCAATCTGACATCCGTTTTATTTTTAGGTGCCAAAGCGGTGGACACCATCATGGGAAGCGGAGATGGCAGTTTAATCATCTACGCCATTATTGGGCTGGGGTTTGTCGCCGCCGCTTATTCTTTATACGGTGGTTTGGCGGCCGTGGCCTGGACTGATGTAGTTCAGGTTGTGATGCTTGTGCTCGGCGGACTGATCACAACCGTAATTGCCTTGCAACATGTAACCCCGGATGGCGGCATGCTCAACGGCTTAAATCACGTTTTTGCAACAGCGGGCGATAAATTCCACATGATTCTTGACAGAGCCAACCCGGAATATTTTAATTTGCCAGGCGTTGCAGTTTTGATTGGCGGCATGTGGGTGGCCAACCTTTACTATTGGGGATTTAACCAGTATATCATTCAGCGCGCCTTAGCTGCAAAATCTATTGGCGAAGCTCAAAAGGGACTTGTTTTTGCGGGATTTCTAAAACTTATTATTCCATTGATAGTTGTCATTCCGGGCATTATTGCATTTGTAATGTTTACCCAGCCGGACGGCACAGCAGCAATACCGGGCATACAAGAAGCCTTTGCCAAGGCTGACGGAACAGTAAATTATGACAAAGCCTATCCGTGGCTGATCAGCGTTTTTGTGCCCACCGGATTTAAAGGCGTGGTCATTGCCGCCCTGGTCGCAGCGATTATTTCATCCCTGGCCTCCATGCTCAACTCCACAGCAACCATTTTCACCATGGACATCTATAAGCCTTACATCAATAAAAACGCAACCGACAAACAAGTTGTCAACACAGGAAGACTGGCGGTCGGCGCTGCATTATTGATTGCGAGCTTTATGGCGCCGCTGCTTGGCAATATACCGCAAATGTTCCAGTATATTCAGGAATATACCGGTTTGGTTAGCCCTGGCATTCTTGCTGTGTTCCTGATGGGGTTATTTTGGAAAAAAACCAGCAGCAAAGGCGCGATATTTGGCGTGACGGCCTCCGTGCTCGTCGCTTTTTTGCTGAAGAGTTCAGTCGTTGACTTGCCATTTATGGATCAAATGTTTTACACCATGCTGATTACAATGGCAATCATTGCCGGCGTTAGCATGACGACCTCGACAGTCGATGACGATCCGAAAGCCGTCATTCTGACTTCCGACACCTTTAAAACCAGTCGGTCATTTAACATAAACGCCTATGCAATTCTCCTGAGCCTTGCCGTTTTATATACAATTTTCTGGTAAGATTCTTTTAAAAGCTTGCCCGGAGCCAGGCGATATTGCATCCGGCAGGCTTTATTATGCAAAAAAAATTACGACTCAAAATTGACCAAAGAACAAATCAAGCATGAAGCCGAATGTCTGCAAAGTTCATCTAAAACCAATGCCCGAACCTGAATTTGAAAGGAAAAACAATGAATAGGCAGCCACAATTTTTAGAACTATCCTTGCAGCATTTGTATGGCGCAGATCCGGATTCCCTTGCCAGGCAACGCCATCGCTACGCAGCCCTGATCAATAAACACTCCGAGCGATTTGACCATAAGGATTTGCATTTTTTTAGCGCTCCCGGTCGAACAGAAATCGGCGGCAATCACACCGATCATAACCATGGGCGGGTATTAGCCGCAAGCACTCATCTGGACTCGATTGCCATTGCAAGCAAAACCCAAAAGAATGAAATACTATTATACTCCGAAGGCTATCCCAAAGCTTTTGTTGTCGACCTGAATCATCTGCAAAGTGTCGAGTCCGAAAAGGGGTCAACCAGCGCGCTAATTCGCGGAATTGCCTGCCGGCTTACTCAACTCGGCTATCAAATTGGCGGTTTCAATGCCAGCGTTGCCAGCGACGTATTGCCCGGTTCCGGCCTCAGTTCCTCCGCTTCAATCGAAGTTTTACTTGGCGCGATATGGAACGCCTTGTTCAATGAAGGAAAAATTTCACTCGAAGAATTAGCCCAAACAGGTCAATTTGCCGAGAATAAATATTTTGGCAAACCCTGCGGTTTGATGGATCAACTGGCCTGCGCTGTCGGCGGCGTTATAGCCATTGACTTTAACAAGCCCGACCAACCGGAAATTACCCGTGTCAATTTTGACTTCAATGAACATGCCTACCAAATGCTGATTATTGACACCGGCGGAAATCATGCCGACTTAACCGACGATTACGCCGCCGCGCCCAATGAAATGAAATCTGTTGCGCGAGAATTTGGTCTGCAAGTATGTCGGGAAATTGACATGGAGCAATTCATTCCTGAAATAAAATCGCTGCGTAAACAATGCGGCGACCGTTCCCTGTTGCGTGTGTTGCATTTTCTGGGTGAAAACGAACGCGTTCTTCATCAAGTTGCGGCTTTGGAAGGAGGCGATTTCAAAAAATTTCTCGAGCTGGTGAAAGATTCAGGGAATTCATCATTCAAGTGGCTGCAAAATATTTACTCGGTTAAAAATGTTCGTGAACAAAGCGTCACATTGGCGTTGGCTCTAACCGAATATTTTATTTCAGGCGTGGGTGAAGGCGCCTGTCGGGTGCATGGCGGCGGCTTCGCCGGAACAATCCAGACCTTTATTCCGAAGGATGCGGTCGAGTCATATAGCAGGCTAATGGAAAGCGTTTTCGGACATGGAAAAGTGATGGCGCTGCGTATTCGCGCAAACGGAGCGGTGCATTTGAATACGTTAACAGGTTAATTGAAAATGACTATTCATAACCCACCTATGCCGAAATAGCTGTTTTTCAGGTTTTGACAAAGTCTCAAAAAAATCATTTAAACACTGATACCTGAAAAAATAACTTTCAGCGTCAAATTGACGAGAACTGCATTGCGGTTTGTTTATCTTATTGTCAAATCGAAACGACCTTATTTCATCAGAACGAACCACTTCGATTTGTTTTTGCGCAGGACGACAAGTTTACCGTCAGAAAATATTTTGGATGGTCAGGCAATATTACTATAATAGATTTGAATCAGCAAAACTGTAGTATGTCTCGCTGCCAACAATAATGTGATCCAAAACCCGAATACCGACGACCTCACATGCATTTGTCAATTTACGGGTTACGCTTTTATCTTCCTGACTTGGCGAGGGATTTCCGGAAGGATGATTATGAATAAATACAATCGACGCGGCTGAATGGTTCAACGCTTCTTTGATAATTTCTCGCGGACTTACAATACTTTCGGTAAGCGTTCCTTCAAATAATATTTTATCAGCAATTACAGTGTTTCGTGTGGTGAGCAGCAAAATTTTGAAAACTTCTTTACCTAAATTACACAAATGCGGCGCAACCAATCGATAGATATCTTCACTTTTTTCGATTCGTTCACGTAGCTTTAACTCCTGTATTGACAATCGTTTGCCTAACTCTATTGCAGCTTTAATTTGCGCCGCCTTGGCAAAGCCGATTCCTTTTATTTCACACAATTCCACTACAGATCGTGTGTCAAGTCCGCGGAACCCGCCAAAATCATTGATGATTTTTCGGGCAAGATCAATTGCGGTTGTCTCATGGCTTCCAACGCGCAAAATGATGGCGAGGATTTCAGCGTCTGAAAGGCTTTCAGCACCTGATTTAACCAATCGTTCACGAGGCCGTTCTTCTATTGGCCAGTCAGGTATTTTAGGTGAATAGCGCAATATTTCAAGCAATCCGGTTTGAGGCACTTTTTTTATTAACAAGTAAGGCGGCTAACATGGAGTGACGCCAGCCGCCTTTTGGATGACAATGTTATCGCAAAAGCAACATTTTTCGTATTTCCATTGCAGCTCCGTAGCGCACGCGATAGATATATACGCCTGATGGCGCAGCAATTCCCCAGTCATTGCGCGCATCCCACTCAATCGAATAGTATCCAGCTTCACGGCTTTCAGAAAAAGTCCGGATCAGCTCGCCGCGAATGTTGTAAATTCTTAGTTCAAACGGAGTCGAACCGTTGCTGTTGCGACCCGGGAGTTCAAAGTCAATTTTTGTTCCTGCATTAAAAGGGTTGGGATAATTTTGATGCAACACGAATGTCTGCGGCGTTCCGACATTCACCGCAAATTCAGGAGAATATTCAAAGGCGCCATCCAAATCGATCTGTTTCAACCGATAGAGGTAGTCGCCCGATTTTAACTCAATATCATGAAACTGGTATTTTTGGGGTTCAGCCACTGTTCCATGTCCCTCAACAAATCCAACCTCTTCCCAGGAATCGTCGTTTGCATCGGCGCGTTGAACGGCAAAGCCGAAGTTATTGTTCTCTAAGGCTGTCTCCCATTCAAGCGTAACATTCCTTTTATCTGAATAACCGAAAAAAGCAATTAACTCAACAGGAACTGCGCCAAGCTTTTGCTCCTCAATCACTTGGTTTAACGGCGTCCGTTCAAATTCGGCGATGGCGGCGCCAACATCGCTGGTTTGTTTGCCATCGAGGTAATAACCATTGTAACTCAATGTGAATGGCGTGTTAACACCGTCTTCAAGCTTGACGCCCACATCGGCGAATGATCGGCGATCTCCGGTATCTTTCGAGTTGGATGAGCCATTATCGAGGTAATAGAGTTCTCTCGAACCGCCTGTGTTGGGTGACAATGGAAAGAGGAAGACCAAAGAGCCTTGCGCTATTCCGTTAATAAAGATCCAGTTATTATCCGGCAGCAGCGTGTCCAGCTTTCTATTAAAATTTGCATCCGGTTTGCCATCAACTACAAATCCGGGCTCCGGATTGTTGCCGCTCACGAAATTCATTCCGCTAACCAAAGGATCCAAATCCATAGAAAACCTGCCCGACTTAACTATAATTCCGGCATCTGGAACAGTGACTGCGAGAACGGTATTATACGGATTATAAAAAAATGGTGGATAGGTTAACTCAATGATTGTTGAAAAAAAGCCAAGATCAACCTGCAGTGAGACTTCGGCTTTACGAATCACCCGAACCGTGCCCGGCTTGACAAAAAGTTTGTCATCCTCACTATCCTTAAAAAGGATATCATCTTCGTCGACATCTACAGAGCTAAATCCAAGAGGAATTTTAGCTCTGACTTTCATCCTGTCGATCAGATTATTGCCGTTGCCTCCTGCGGAAACAGGAATGGATAAGCTCTCCGGTAAGCCGCTTTGACGATGACGAATTGTATAGAACTGCGATTCAATTCCATCTTCAGTGGGCTTTGAAGAGGTGGCTGCAATATATTTAACATAGCCGGATAAACCTGGATCTAATTTTATCGTCGCAGAACGGTAAAGATAGACATAGCGAGCGGCTTTAGTAAGCGGGTCGATGACGCAGACTTCGTAACGCGGATACTTCACAGAACCCGCATCAGAAATCCAGGAAACAAAGTTTTTGTCGCCTGCGTCTGCGTGTAAAAAAACAAGTTCATCATTATCGTCAAGCCCTGGCGTTTCATCGGCGACTAAGTCTGCGGGAGTGGAGGATTTGCCGTAAACATTGCTGTAAACATATTTATTATTTGCTCGACGCTCATCAAATTGAAATGGAATTTGTCTCCACACACCAGCACCGTCGTCATAAGAATAGAGGAATAACTCGTTATTATTCGACAATATCGGGGCGGCGCTAAACTTGGGGAAAAAGTTTCCGGCAACAACTACAACTTGAATATCCCGTGTCGCTGCGCCGTGCAGTAAACCATGCGTCATAAACAGACATAAACACAAACAAAACTTTATCTTTGCAAAGGTTGCCATTTTTAGCTCCTCACGCTTGCATTTCGTGTGCCGTCAGGTTGAGGATCAAAGGTGCAGTACGGGAATTTGGCAAAAATTGGTGGGTAAAAGAAGCCCGACAACAACGCCGGGCTATCATTAAATTCGACTATTTGATCAGTATCATTTTCTTGTTTTCAATAAACTTGCCCGACGACAATCTATAGATATAAACGCCTGAAGTTACAGCTCTTCCAGCGTCATCCAAACCATTCCAGATCGCTTCGTAGGTTCCTGCATTCATTTCTTCATCTACAACAGTGCGAACCAACTGTCCCAACAGATTGTAAACGCCTAGTTTTATTCTGACCGCGCCTTTTACAGAAGTTGGAATTGTGTAGTTAATTTTTGTTGTCGGATTAAATGGATTGGGATAATTTTGAGCAAGGTGAAAAGTGCTTGGCGCAACCTCATTGTCTTGCTCAACCGATGTTACATCCTCAAAAGTTTGCGCGAATAATGAAACGTCCAGCGCGTTAGCTTCATTGAAGGCCAATGTTTCCGCAATTTTCTCGTCAACGTCAGGCCGCATAAAATAACCCTTGTAGCTGAGCAAAAATGGCGGCTCAACATTTCCGGTAATTTCAATTCCCGTATCGCCGAAGGAGTCCCCATCGCCTGTTTCACTCTGTCCGCTTGTTGGACTTTCATCAACAAAAAATAAGTTTCTGCCGTCGCCAACAGTTGTTGCAATGGGGAAAAAATGAACCAACGCGCCCTGGGTTCCACGTATTGACGCCCAATTGCCCAAAGGCAGCAGATCGTCAATTGATGTTTCAATGGTTTCGTCAGCCTGGCCATTGACTGTTGATGGGACGCTATTTTTGGGGCTTGTGAACATCATGCCGCTGGCGGAGGGCGTCAGATCCATACTCAAACGTCCTCCGGTCAAATAGTAATCCTCATTGATAGATGAGACATCCGGTATTTCAAGGGCGAAGGACATTGAATTGGAATAATAGTAGATGGGCGGCGTGGTGAAATCTTCGAAAACATCAACAATGTTAGGAATTTGCAAAACAAAAGAAGCGTCCACTTCACGAATAACGCGAACATTGCCATCAATCGCCTTCACACCATCCAAGCTATCTGGCTCTATTTGAATAAGTTTTTCAGTCAAAGTAATTGAAACAGGAACGCCAAAAACCTTAGCGCCGCCCACGATAGCGCGGATTTTCAATGCGTCAAAAATATCTTCACCGTTGCCGCCTATATCAGCGCTGATTATCAGATCGGAAGGGAAGCCTTTCATATCGTGACCAATCGTATAAGCGCCTGAAGTCACCGAATCTTCACCTATATTTCCGCTTACCGAAGGCTGGTATTGGACATAGTCTTCGCCTTCCCACTGAACTGGAAGCAAAGTTGAACGGTAAAGGTAAACAAAGCCGGTTTGCTCAACCTTTGCTTCAACCAGGCTAATTTCATAGCGAGAAAACGCTTTGGAAGATTCATCGTCGATCCATGACTCGAATGCGCTCAAACCGCCATCTTTTGCCATAAACACGATCTCATCGTCATCATCCAATAAACCGTCGTCTTCCTCAAAATAACTTCCCGAAGCAACTTCATCGATTTGAAAAGGAATTCGAACCCAGGGTTTGGCAGTTTCGCCAGTATAAGAAAATAATAATAATTGAGAAACCTGAACGCCGCTAAATTCTGGGAAATCAGCGCCCTTTAAAACAATCGGTTCAAATTCCCGATTGGATAATTGCGCATAACTTTTTTGTTGTAACGCAAGAGCCAATACAAATGGAAGTAATGCTACAATAAATATTCTGGCGCGCATACAATATTCTCCGCACTAATTAAAAATGACAGCCCTGGCAAACAGGGCTTATGAAAAACTTTCCACGGCGCTATCCAAGCTATCATAAGTGTCAAAAATGGTGATTAGCCTTGTAATTATAAACAGGCTCTGCACTTTTTCTGTAACGTTTGACAACTTCAATTCACCGCCAGCATTCTTCAGTGTTGTCATGGAGCCAATCACCACGCCAAGCCCTGAGCTATTCATCCACTTTATTTTGGCCAAATCAATCACTACTTTCAGCAGCTTTTCATCCACAAGTTGTTTTATTTTGTCGTGCACAGCTTGTGTTTCAGCCCCACCCATCATTTTCCCTTTGAGAGAAAGAACAACTACGTCATCACGTCGCTCTTCTGTTATTTGCATTTTTAGGCCTCCAGAGTATAGAATTCAAATTCGAAAACAGCGAGAATGTAACATTTACCTCTTTGTGAGTCAAATCCTTTTTTGGCTTTACAATTGCCAGCGCAACCAGTCAAACGATGCTTCTTCATCAACAAAAATCATGCATGAGGCAGCATTGAACATTTCGAAGAGAGGGGGAAATTTTTCAAATTTAGCCTCAACTCTAAATCCTGATTCTGCCGTCAACCGCCAGACAGGCGGCGGCGTTTTCAGAGACAATAAAGGGATTAATGTCAAATTCCTGAATTTCAGGAAAATCGATAGCCATTTGTGAAAGGCGCAGCAATGCTTCCTTTATAACATTGAAAGCCACAGGGACATCTCCTCTGACGCCTGACAACAATTGGTAGCCCTTTATTTCCCGAACAAGCTCTTCTACATCCTGATCTGAGAGCGGCGCCAAACGAAAAGCAACGTCTTGTAACACTTCAACATATACACCGCCAAGTCCAAACATTACCAATGTACCCATGTCGCCGACTTTTTTCAAGCCCATAATGACCTCGCGTCCACCGGTGACCATCTGCTGAATGACAAACCTGACTTCGGAAACCGGGATGTTATTTTCGGTGAGGCTTGCAACCATTTCATCGTAGGCGTTTTTTAATTCCTTTTCATTCTTCAGGGCTAACTTAACGCCGCCAACATCCGATTTGTGCAATACATGCTGGGAGGACACTTTCAAAACAACCGGACAGTCATACAAGGCTTGAGCGGCAAGCAATTCATCTAAACTCACACAGGTCTTTGACTTCACACGAGGAACCCGATAAGCGTCAAGCAACGCTTCAACTCCTTCATTGTCAAGGAAGCCTGTCGAATCGGTTTTGGTGGTGTGAATAACTGCTTTTGCTGATTCATAATCAACATCAAAATTTTGCACTTTCCCATGTGGGAGTCGCAGCCACTCTTGATAATTTACCATTGCAGCCAAAGCATAAGCAGCCGGCTCAGGAAACGTGTAAGCTGGTATATGATTGCGTTGCAATTCTTCAATACCTCCGGTGATCCCCCGAATTCCCATAAAGCAGCCCAGAACAGGTTTGTCAAATGATTGCGTCGCCGCAGAAATTTTTATTGCGACTTCCGTTGGATTGGTAATAATAGGAGTTACGAAAATTACGATTGCCGCATCGACTTCGTCATCGGCGAGAACAGCGGTTAGCGCAAGTTGAAATTGTTCAGGGGTTGCGCCTGCCAAAAGGTCAACCGGATTGACAACGCTCGCATCGGCTACCAAGCCTGCGCGAAGAGAGGCTTGGGTCTTCGCGCCCAGGCTGGCGACTGTCAGACCGCTGTTTTCCAGCGCGTCGACTGCAAGAATACCCGGGCCGCCAGCATTGGTGATGACAGCAACCCTTGGCCCTTGCGGCAAGGGAACATGAGCAAAAGCAAGCGCATAATTAAACATTTCGTTTATTGTATTAGCCCGGATAACGCCGCACTGCTTAAACAGCGCATCATAGGCGGCGTCTGTGCCTGCCAGCGCCCCGGTATGTGATGACGCCGCCTGAGCGCCAGCGGCTGTTCTTCCTGATTTAACAACAATAATCGGCTTATTACGACTTATCTTTTTCGCCAATTCAATAAAGGTTTGTCCATCGCCAAAACCTTCCAGATACATTAGAATTACTTCAATGCTTTCCTCGTCACCCCAGTAACGCAGTAAGTCCACACCGGTTATATCCGCTTTATTTCCCACCGAAGCAAACATCGAAATACCGAGATTCAAATCATTAGCTTGTTCAAGAATTGCTTGTCCTAACGCGCCGCTCTGCGAGGCCAGCGCCACACTTCCATATCCCGGTCGGGTCGCGGCAAAAGTTGCGCTGAGCCGAACATCCGGCTCCGAATTAACCACACCCATGCAGTTCGGGCCTATCATTCGCATGCCGTGCTTTTTAACGATAGCCACTATTTTTTTCTCTTCAATCGCGCCCTCAGCTCCAGTTTCACGAAAACCGGCGGTAATCAAAATCAACCCTTTTACACCCTTCTGCGCACAATCCTGAACGATGCTAAGAACGCGTTCCTTAGGCACGACAATGACTGCGAGATCAACAGCTTGCGGGATATCTTGAATAGAACGGTAGGCCTTTACGGAATGAACATATTCTGCATTTGGGTTAACCGGGAAGACTGGTCCGTTAAAACCTGAACCGAGCAACAAATCAAATATTTCACGGCCAAGTATACCTTTTTTACTGGATGCGCCAACTACCGCCACAGACTTTGGCCTAAAAATAGAATTGATTGAACTCATTTTATAAATACCCTCTCAAAAATTTCTTGCGTCGAACGCACAATAATTTAAAAATGGCAAACCGCCCTGTTCACAGGCTGCTTGCCACAATTTGTAGCCCCAGTTTTGAATCAACGCTAGTTCTCAAAAATAGCGCGCGGTTCAATTCCACTTTGTAACAGAACTTTTTCTACGGCTTCGCCAATTTTATTATTCGGGGTAGAAGCTCCGGCGGTGAGCCCCATTAAAAAGCCGTCCTTTGGAAGCCATTCATCGGAAACAACAATGTCGCTGGCGCCATTTTTTTTGTGGCGTATTCTACCATTTTCCAATATGCAGGCCGGATCGTCAATATGATAAGTTTTTGTATATTTTGCGGTAATGTCAGCAAGATGAGTGGTATTGCTGCTATTAAATCCGCCCACGACTAACATCAAGTCAAGTTTGTGATTATGAACAATCTCCATCACGGCGTCTTGTCGATCTTGCGTTGCGCTGCAAATGGTGTCAAACGTTTGAAAATGAAATTCAAGTTTCTCATTGCCATATTTTTCCCGCAAAGCAACTTGCAGACGTTCTGCAATGGCAAGCGATTCACCGCTAAGCATTGTGGTTTGATTTGCAACCCCGATTTTTTGCAAATCCCGGTCTGGCTCAAAGCCCGGCGACACAGATTTCCCAAAATAAGAAAGGAAGTTAGCTGCGGAACCACTTGAAACAATATAATCGCATACACGTTCGATCTCATCCATATTGCGAACGATTAAATATTTGCCGCCAGGATACTTTAACGCCTGAGAACTGGTTGCAATGGTTTCTTCATGATTGCGCTTTCCGTGTATGATAGAAGTATACCCATTCCGCGCATAATAGATAACCCGTTTCCAAACATTCAAAACAGATCCGCAGGTGGTGTCCACCAAAATAGCGCCGGAATTCTTTAAAATATCGAACTCTTGTATCGACACGCCAAAAGCGGGGAGAACAACGACATCATCAGCGTTTAAAGAAGCGTGCGTTTCACCATTGCTATATTGTCCGCTCAGAAATTTAACCCCCATATCAATTAATCGTTTATTAACATGTGGATTGTGAATAATTTCACCGGTCAAAAATATCCGTTTTTCAGGAAATTTTTTTCTGGTTTGATACGCGTAATCAACCGCCCTGTCAACACCGTAACAAAAGCCCAGTTCTTTAGCGAGTTGAATCGTAATATTGCCATGTCGCAAAACATTATCATTTAAACGAAAATAAGTTACGACATCACTAAAATACTCCTTTTTCAGGATATCTTGCACCTCACGTTTCAGCCCAAGACCTTTTTGAAAAAACTTCTTACCGTCTTTCAGATCATTCTTTTCCACTGCCTGCTTCCACCTCATTCGTTACCCAAAAAATTGCGCAAAAATATAGAATTTGTCCTTTTGAATGTCAAGGCCCACACCGAATAATTAATTCACCTGATTTCGACAAACCCAACGCTTTGTTTCAAAATAAAACCGCGCGAAAAAATCAAACGCTAAATGTATATTACTTATGATATTTTTCACCCCTCATAATTGTAAAAGCGCGATAAACTTGCTCAAGCAAGACAACCTTTGCCAACTCATGCGGCAAAGTCATTTTTGACAAAGAAAGAATAAGGTCGCTCTGTTTTAGAATATCTTCATCCAACCCTAACGGACCGCCAATAAGCATGGTAAATTGATTCGTTCCGTGCAAGGACTTTTGGCTAAAAAAAGATGCAAAACTTTCAGAAGTAAACTGTTTGCCACCTGGCGAGAGGGCTATTAGGAAGTCATTTGCTGTAATATTTTTCCGAATGGACTCCGCCTCACGCTGAACAACCAATTGTTGATTCCGAAGGGAATTCAACGAGGCTTCCTGTGTAATCACATATTTCAGGTCGGCGTAACGTTTTATTCTTTTGGTAAACTCAGCTTCTGCTGCAAGCCAAAAATCGGTTTTTATTTTCCCGACCGTGACAATCTTGATTCGAAAAGACATTAAATAAAAGAGCCCTCACAGTCAAACTGAGAGGGCCTGAAAAAGTATCCATAATATTTCATTGTCAACCAATACAAAAAAGATTCGCCCAAAACCCCTTTGGCTTGACAATGTGCTCCACCTTAACTTCTGACTTATTATATCCACCAAGCAGTCCCAAAATATCACGTCTTTCGCCAACCTGAGCAACGATGATTTCGACCTGATCATCAGTTGCACAATAAATCTCAGTTATTTCAGGGACGTTTTTTAGGCTATGCATAATTTGTTGAGGAACTTTGCTATGAAAAAATAAGACAAATGTTTCGATTGCGCCGATAGAGCTGACATTTTTTTTGGCAAGGTCTATCAGTTGGCTGTCATTCCCTGACGCACAAACACGCATAGGAGCTGCGTCTTCGTTAAAAGCGATGCCATACCTTATTCCCGGCGCATTTTCCACTAAAGTTTGATTGATCTCATCAATAGCACTGACAAATGGAAGTTGCCCCATAACCATGTTATATGCATGAGGGTTTTCAACTTTGACTGTCTGCATAAGAAGTAACAGCCTCCATACGAAAAAAAGGTGTTCAAGTATATTTCTAAAGGACTACAACAAAAAGGATGGTACAAAAAAGGTGATTGAATGTCAATCGGAGATAAGCTAAACCATATAAATGGCCGCGAAATTTTCAATTCTGTGTTCAAAAATCGAAAAATTCGCAGCCTGACAAAGGGTCAAATCAAACGCGACGTTTTTCAGTAATTCTGGCGGCCTTGCCACGCAAACCACGCAAATAATACAGCTTTGCGCGCCTCACTTTGCCAGCGCGAACCACGACTATTTTTTCAATATTAGGTGAATGAAGCGGAAAAACCCTTTCCACGCCAACACCGTTCGATATTTTACGAATGGTAAAGGTTGCGTTAACTCCCGCTCCCTTCTTTTTAATTACCACACCTTCAAATATCTGAATTCTTTCTTTGTCGCCTTCTCGAACCTTTGCATGAACAACAAGGGTGTCTCCGGCGCCAAACTCGGGAACATCTCCCTTTAACTCATTCAATACAAATGTATCAACTTTATTCATTACACTTTCTCCAAATTTGCTTTCATTCTACACAGAATATCTTTGTTTCCATAAATCCTGACGACGCTCCTGAGTTCGGCGCGCTGACTGCTCTATTCGCCATTCGTCAATTTTTGCATGATTGCCAGATAAAAGGATTTCCGGCACTTTCATTCCACTATATTCTTCAGGACGAGTATAATGCGGACAGTCCAATAAATTATTCTCAAAAGAGTCTGAGAGCGCCGAGTCAATATCGCCAATCGCTTCAGGCATTAACCGAACTATCGAATCGATTACAACCGCAGCAGCAAGCTCACCGCCAGTTAAGATATAATCTCCAATTGAAATTTCATCGGTGACAAGATACTGTCGCACTCTTTCGTCAACACCTTTATAATGTCCACACAAAAAAATCAAATGTTTTTCAACAGACAATTTCTTTGCAGTCGCCTGCTTGTACTGTTTCCCTTGAGGACTCAGCAAAATAACTTTTGAAACAGACCCCCCATTTGCTTCGTGAATCGCCTGCACTGCTAAAAAAAAAGGCTCTGCTTTCAAAATCATTCCCGGACCGCCGCCATAAGGATAGTCGTCAACCTGTCGATGTTTGTCGCTGGTGAAGTTGCGCAGGTCATAAATGTCAAAATGAACAATTCCTTTATCTTCAGCTCTACGCAAAATACTTTCGGAGAGCGGCCCTCTCAGAAGGTCGGGAAATGCTGTGACGACCGAAATTCTCATTCGCCTATCGACAATAATCCATCAAGGGGGGTAATTACGATTGTTTTTCTATCTCTCTCCAGACGATTAATCACATCAGGAATAACTGGAATTAAGTATTCACGTTCCTCTGAACAGACCCTTAAAACCGGATGCGCGGGCAAATCCATCACTTCTTTTATTTCGCCGAGCTTCTCGCCTGATTCCAGAAGAACCTGAAACCCCAAAACTTCAAAAAAATAGAATTCATTCCCTTCTAACGGTATCAGTTCTTTACTGGTTATATTGAGATACGCGCCGCGTAAAAGTTCGGCGTCATTCCTATTTTCAACACCTGACAATTTCAGGTAAACACCATTATTTTGAACAGAAACACGTTCCAAATCAAAACTTGACATTTTTCCGTCGGGGAATTCGATCAATAAAGAATCCAGAGCGTGAAATCTTTCCGGCTGATCGGTTAAAGGACGAACTTTAATTTCTCCTTTAAGGCCGCGCGCTTTATCAATGCGCCCAATAACAACATAGTCCGGAAGTAAACTAGTCACGAGAAAAACTATTCCAATATTTCAAGCACAGTTCGCTTGCCATTTTTCGCTGAAACCGCCGCAAGTAATGTGCGCAGGGATTTTGCATTTTGACCATGACGACCAATCACTTTTCCCATATCGCTTTTATCGACTTGCAGCTCAAGAACAATTGTTCGTCCACCGTCGACTTCATTTATTTTCACTTCATCCGGATAATCAACTAAACTCTTTACAACGAACTCAACAAACTCCTTCATGGGTCGCCTCCCTTTTAAAAACCTCACCCGACCGACTTTATCATGGTTAAGATCTATACTTAACCCAGCCAAACAGACTTCATGGCTCCTCTAAATCAGTCTTTCTCCCTGACTCTCCCCATTATCAAGAGTATAATACGCTAAAACGCTATACTTCCTTACACATCTCCTGTTTCAGTCGAAACTTCAGCTTTTGAATCTCCAGCCTCAGCCACAGGTGGCACTTCAGTTGACCCTGTGGTTTCCACAGCTTCCTCAACCGCTGCTTCCTTTGGTTTTTCCACCTCTACAGTTTTTTTCTTTTCCCGCTTTTCCTGCTCAATCAGCGCTTCTTTTTTCTTACCGCTTTCAACTTGCTGATCTTCCCACTTCTTGACTTCACCCTGAATGGCAATTTCATCCATGCCACTCTGCATCAAATGCCACTTAAGCATGATGCCCTTTTTTCGAAAAAAGCTTTTAACCGTGTCGGAAGGGCTGGCGCCTTTGCCTAACCAATATAAAACTCGGTCTTCCTCAACATTTACTTGAGCCGGGTTGGTCATCGGGTTGTACGTGCCCACGTTTTCAATGTATCTGCCATCTCTGGCCTTGCGAGAATCAATTACAACAATTCTATAGAAAGGTTGCTTCTTTTTTCCCATACGCCTTAAGCGTAACCGAACAGACATCTAGCCTCCTTAATAATGATGGTGTATATCTTATACTCAAAAATTTAAGCCCGGCATCCCCTTAAAGCCAAACTTACTCATTCGTTTTACCATTTTCTGCATTGCCTGAAACTGCTTGAGCAATTTATTTACATCCTGCACAGTTGTTCCGCTGCCCTTGGCGATGCGTTTACGTCGACTTCCGTTTATAACCTTCGGTTTTTGACGTTCTATCTTTGTCATGGAGTTAATGATCGCCTCAACTTGTACAAGCGCGCCGTCATCAACACTCATTCCTTTCATTTTTCCACCAATGCCTGGAATCATTTTCATTAATTCATCCAATGGTCCCATTTTCTTGATCTGCTGAAGTTGGTCAAAAAAGTCATCCAGGTTAAAGTCTTGTCGGCGAAATTTTCTCTCCAGCTTCCTGGCTTTCTCCTCATCAATGGATTGTTGCGCTTTTTCAACAAAACTAACAACATCCCCCATACCCAGAATCCGCGACGCCATCCTATCGGGATAGAATTTTTCGAAAGCGTCAATTTTTTCGCCAACACTGATAAACTTGATGGGCGTGTCGGTAACGGCTCGGATCGACAACGCCGCTCCTCCCCTTGCATCTCCATCGAGCTTGGTAAGAACAACGCCGGTCAAGGGGAGTTTTGCTTTAAACTCGGTCGCCGTATTCACTGCGTCCTGACCAGTCATTCCATCGGCTACAAACAATATTTCAGTAGGCTTGGTCGCCTCACAAATCCTGACCAGTTCCTCCATCAAGCCTTCGTCAACATGCAACCGTCCCGCTGTGTCCAGAATAACAACATCTTTGTAGTTCTGTCGACCATAGTCAACCGCTCTCTTACAAACATCAACCGGGTTGCTGTCAAAATCCGCAAAGACTTCAACGCCAACCTGACTGCCGACAACTTTTAATTGCTCAACAGCGGCGGGGCGTTGCAAATCAGCCGCAACCAACAAAGGAGTTTGCCCCTGCCCCTTGAGTTTCTTTGCTAATTTACCCGCCAAAGTCGTTTTGCCGCACCCTTGCAGACCAGCGAGCATGATTACCGTCGGCGGCATATTCGCCAATCGCAGCCCCACATCCACGCTACCCATAATACTGGCAAGTTCATCATGTATAATTTTGATCAACTGCTGGGCGGGCGTAACACTCTTGATTACCTCCTGTCCGACAGCCTTCTCCTGGACAGAAGCAACAAAAGTTTTGGCGACTTTGAAATTCACATCCGCTTCAAGAAGAACTCTGCGAACTTCCCGCATGGTGTCGGAAATGCTCTTTTCAGTAAGTTTTCCTTGACCGCGAAGTTTTTTAAAGACACTCTCAAATCGGTCGGTCAGATCTTGAAACATTTCATTATTTTTTTATTTGAAAGAAAAAAACGGCATAGTCGAAACAGAATCCACCAAAGCATAGAAATATAAAGAAGCATGTCAGCAAATGCAAGATATTTTTGGAGTAAGGAGACCTGCGCAAGTTCAAATATTTGGACACATCTCAGCGGGAACCTAAAATTCCGGGATTAACATTTAAAGAAATTATCACATATCGGATGAGACCTGTGGCATAAAAGCAACCTTTATGACGCAAAAAAAATCACTTTTGTATCCGCCAAATG
>Ga0316190_10000667_pt1 | contig 24095 bp, 26 predicted proteins | sample Eddworburrow2_MG_FD_204929 | JGI IMG/M metagenome (GOLD analysis project Ga0316190, IMG submission 204929) | Coastal sediment microbial communities from Maine, United States - Eddy worm burrow 2 | ecosystem: Environmental > Aquatic > Marine > Coastal > Sediment | place: USA: Maine | collected... | reverse complement strand
TTTTTACTTCCAAAAGAGACTTGGCCCGGGTAAGGCCCATACTGGTGCCCAGGCCGCCGTTGAGTTTTATCATCACCGCATTCTTTAACGCATTCCGTCCGGCTTCAGAATATTTTTCAAGGTGGGTTGCATCTTGGACTTCATTGGAAGGGATCGGTCGTATGTCTCGGTCAGAGATAAGTCCGGTTTCACCGGAAACGATTTTTTTATAATAATACGCAAAGGTGTCGATAACAAAAGGATGGAGTCCGGCACTTTCCATCTTTGACATAAAAGACAAAAGGTGTTTCGGTGAATCTTGATTTTTCGGCATCTCGGTTTTTCTCCATCCAAAATTATCAGTAAACCCCGGGCGTAGAACTGCAGATATATGCCAACGCTAAAATTGAAGAATTTGGGCGGAGGCCCTCAGGCAGCTACAAATTAGGCGCAGGACTCTACTTGCTGAAAATTTTATGAGAACTGCGGGTTAGAGCGGTTCGATCCATCCCGCAGGATCTTTGGTTTTTCCGAACTGGATGTTTGTCAGCTCTGTGTAGAATCTATTCGCCATGGGGCCGACCTTACCGTCACCAACGGAGATGATTTTTTCGCCGTACTTGATTTCTCCCACCGGTGAAATTACCGCCGCAGTGCCCGATCCGAAAATTTCGTCAAGCTTCCCGGCGGCATGGGCATCGAACACTTCATGGATGCTGATTTTTCGTTCGGAAACTTCTATACCCCACAGTTTTGCCAGTTTGATTACCGAATCCCGGGTGATTCCGGGAAGGATGCTGCCGGTGAGCATGGGTGTAATCAGTTTGCCGTCGATGACAAAAAATATGTTCATGGCGCCGACTTCTTCTACGTATTTCCGCTCGACGCCGCAAAGCCACAGCACCTGGGTATATCCTTGCTGGTTGGCCTGTTCGCCGGCATAGAGACTTGCTGCGTAGTTGCCGGGGGTTTTGGCTTCACCGACACCGCCCGAGACCGCACGGACATGGTGGGGGGTGACCCAAATTTTGACCGGGCTAAAGCCTTCGGCGTAATAGGCGCCCACCGGAGACAAAATGATAAAAAAGCGATAGGTATATGAAGCGCGAACACCCAAATAGGGATCTGTAGCAATAATTGTGGGACGGATATAAAGAGAGGTTCCCGGAGCGCTCGGCACCCAGTCCTTTTCAATGATCAACAGTTGCTTGAGGGCCTTCAAGGCAAAAGCTGCGTCGATCTCCGGTATGCACATGATGCGGGAAGAGTTGTTCATCCGTGTGAAATTATCTTGGGGACGAAAAAGCTGTACGGCTCCGGAATCTGTCCGATACGCTTTGAGTCCCTCAAAAACACCCTGACCATAGTGGAGGACCATGGTGGCCGGATCCAAATTAAACGATTCATAGGGCTCTATACGCGGATTGTGCCATCCGTCATCCGGATTGTAATCCATATTAAACATATGATCGGTGAAAATCGTACCGAAACCTAATTTGGAGTCGTCGGGTTTTGCTTTTAATTTTTCTGCTTTGGTAACGGTCAGCTGCATTTTTACCTCCCCGGAGATCTTATAACATTTTGATGTTTATTTTGTTTGCCCACATTTAGGGGTGCTCGCTCCAAAGGAACAACCCCGTTGTACGGTCGTAAACCCGCTCGAGAGGTTTGCCGATGAGTTCCTGAAGGTCCATCTCTCCGGCATAGAGAACGGTTTCTGAAAACAGGTGTCCACCGATGATTTTTCCGCGTTCATCACCCAGAACAATATGGGCATGAATTACCGGGGCCTGATCTTTTAAGGTAACATTGCCGACACAAGTTACGACTTCCATGGGCACATTTTCAGTGAAAGTGACGTATATTTGCTGTTTTTGATCATACGCACCGATGGTAGCGGACGAAACAGCTCCAATAACGGAAAATGTTGCTGCCTGAATATCGGATGCTGTGCAAAAGTTTTCAATGGATGTGATCAGGTCTTTTCCGTGAGGAAGGCGCCCCAACAAGCGACGTCCGAGTTTGAATTCGGAGCAGACCAGTTCATCCATAAAAAACCTCTATGATAAAAAATTCCAACAATACCATGCGATTCGAAAGCTATAGCACTTTTTGAGTTGAAATCAAGACCTAAGTTATGTTTAAGGCGACTTCTCACTAATTCGGCGCTGCGAGTATTTGCCGCACGGAACCTATTGAAATGTAACTTTTGAAGAAGATTTTAAGAGATAATATCTTATTTTTCAATGGTTGACATCGGCCGGTGCTTCAGTTAATAAGGTCCAAAATTTTAATATGAAAAAGGAAGAAAAAATATGAATTCATCAGATCGTATGGCTGATATACCGCCTGTAAGACTCGGTTTAGACAGCAAGTTCCAATTTAAATGTCATAAAGATGTAAAATGTTTCACAAAATGCTGTAGGGGAATTAATATCATACTAACTCCCTATGATATTATCAGACTTAAAAAACGCTTGCAGCTTACGTCGGAAGAATTTCTAGCCGTATACACCACTCCCCAGCTTTTGGAAAAAACGGACTTGCCGGTTGTGACCTTGAAGCTGATGGATGACGATTTAGAATCATGTCCTTTTGTCAAAGACGATGGTTGCATCATATATACAGACAGGCCCACTACCTGTCGATATTATCCTTTGGGAGTTGCTTCACTCAGCCACAAACAACAGATGCATGATCAAGGATTTTATTTTTTTGTTCATGAACCGCACTGTCTGGGGTTTGAAGAGGAAAAAGAATGGACCATCCGTGAATGGCGAAAAGATCAGGGGGTCGACATCCATGATGACATTAACGCCGAATGGACCGACCTGGTGGTGCGAAAGCGATCCTTCCCTCCCAATCTCAAACTTATTGAAGAAAGCAAAAAAATGTTTTTTTTAGTCAGCTACAATATCGATAAATTTAAAGCCTTTGTTTTTGAAAGCTCGTTTCTGGATCGTTATGATATTGATGTGGATACCGTGGAAAAAATCAAAGCAGATGACATAGCGCTTTTAAAATTTGGTTTGAAGTGGCTGAAAGATGTCCTGTTTAAAGAAGGAAGTTATAAACTGAAAGATGACGCGGACTCTTAGAAAAGAATTTTGATGCCGGACATCTCGTGTTGAGCATAATGACATCCGGCATCAAACCTGGTTTTTTAAGTGTTGGGTGGTTTGATTTAAATACGGGTATATCAACTTATTAAATCTGAAAATGCTAACCACCAAATTCAAAACACCCTCGTAAAGATTTATTTTTTTAACTTTTACGAGGCCATCAATATTCTTCGTAATAAAGCCCTTCCAATATAGATGGATCGTTTAAGCGCCCCTCAACGTCGACATTGAAAAATTCGGCCACAGGTTCCAATATTTCCGGGGTGTCGGCCTGTACTTTTCGGGCGGCTTCAAGAACCTTTTCGAGTCCGTTTCGGGACATTTTCCCCAGTGGCTGCCTGCACCTGCCGGCGGGCATTCCCAGAATCGACATGAGTGTCTTAAAGCCCAGCGGGTTTCTGGCACGGCATACCACTTCACCAAAAGGTGTTTTTTCCATGGTCGTAATGGTGACCAGATTAAAAAGTGGCTCTATGGCAGATAACAGCTTCCGGGCTTCAGACGCGTTTCCTTCTTTCAGCAGGTGGACCATGTCCGTCACCGCTTTCGGAATGACATTGGACGCAACGGAAATTACCCCCGAGGCGTTTATACGTGTATCCGTTATCATCTCATACGTCATCCCGTCATCACCGGACATTATGGTAAAATCAGGCCCGCAGCATTTTCGGGTATGTTTCATATTCTCAAGATTTCCCGTGGCTTCTTTTACCGTATTTACATTGTCGAACTCTTGGTTCAACAGCGCCAGATCTTCAGGCAACAGTTGTGCACCGGTTCTACCCGGAATGACATAAGGAATAATTTCTATATTCGGAACAGCTTTGGCTACCGGAGCGACATATTCTTTGCGTATTTCAAGAGAACTGGGGCCGTTGTAGTATGGATCTACCAGCAGAACCGCATCTGCACCGACTGAGACGGCATGTTTTGCACCTTCCAAAGATTCCTTGGTGTTATTGCTTCCGGCACCGGCAATGCAAATACACTTACCCTTTGTTTTTTCCGCAATGGTTTTAACAACACGGTTATGTTCATCCCAGGTCAAAACAGGGCTTTCTCCGGTGGTCCCCACGGCCAATATTCCGGTAATTCCATTTTTGATCTGGAAGTCTGATAATTTGCCCAGACCTTCATAGTCGACAGCATCGTCTTTAAACGGTGTAACAATTGCCGTAAAACATCCTGCGATCATAACATCCCCCTTTTAACACATAAGGTTGTTTTCGAAAAACAATCCGGGTGTCGCCAAAAAAGCTGAACCTAAAAAATAAGAAAAAGTAGTCGGTTGTGTCAAGAAAAAAGATATGTATTCAAATAATGCTTACATTTTGTTTTCCCTTGACAATCCGTCGGTGAAATAATAACCAAAGCTGTTTAAGTATTAAAGTAAATAAACAACAAGAGGATGATACCATGGCAATAGCAAAAAATGTTGAAGAATATATCGCTCACCAACGGGCGGCCATTGCGGCGAATCCGGACTGCGGTACCTCCCACTACAATCTTGCAATCGGCCTTCTGGGGCTGAAAAAATATGAGGAAGCCGAAAAAGAGCTCTTTGCGGCCATCGAGTGCAGCCCGAACCTTGCCGAGGCATATGTTCAGCTGGGAGGGATCTGCCTGCAGCGCGGAGACATAGAAGGCTGCCTTAAATTCAATAAGCTGTCGGTCAAGTCCAGGGCGGGGTTTTCAGAAGGGTATGGGAATATTGGATTTGCAGAACTTCAACTGGGAAATGTCGACGAAGCGATTTATGCACTTGAAAAAGCGTTAAAATGGAATCCCAAATTCCTGCAGGCGCATACCACATTGGCCAGTGCGTATCTCATGAAAGGGATGCTCGATGAGAGTATACAAACCAGCCTCAAGGTTATCGAACTGGAACCCAACTTTGCCGTAGCCCACAACAACCTGGCTATTGCCTATCTCGAAAAGGGGGAGCGGGATCTGGCTGTGAAACATCTCGATAAAGCGGTCGATCTCGGTTATGACGTTGCCCCTGAAATATTAAAAGAGGTTGAAAAATACAGATAATTGAAAGGTCGGGGAGTTTACACGATTAAAAAGCATACTCCAGGGCACACATTATTATAGGAAACTTCCCGAACCCTCAGATAATTAAAACTCCGCAACGATTTTCTGCATGCCGCAATTCACCTATTTTTTGTCAAACCTAAAAAACCCTGTCCAGGAAGACGACCGGATATGGTCCGCGCCCATTCCCCTCAACAGGCGTCCGTCCGTGGGGATGCCGCAGTCAGAGACCGATGTTTTCATCCGTCATGGAGACTATTTTACCGCCGTTCGCAATTTTCTGGAAAAAGACGGATTTGAAATCATTACCCATGCCGTGGCCCAACATGCCCGCCGGAATATAACATCCGAAGCCATAGAAAAAATACGGATCATCCTCGAAAAGCACGGAGAATTTTATCACCCGGCCCGGATTGAAACGATTTTGGCTGAAACGACACTCTCGTTTGTACTGAATGTCGCTGTTTCGGATATCGGGAAGCGTTATGCAAACAGAGAGTTTCGACTTTTAAAACAGCTCAACGCACAATTTCCATTTTCATTTCTGCCCAGGGTTTATGGCCAAGGCCGCATCTTTTCCTCAAGCGAAAAATTGGAAATCAGAATGTTTTTAGGTGAATGGTTCAAGGGCTTTGACGAATTCCATATTTCCCTTGATCCGGCAGATGAACAACACAAAATCATTGTATGGAATCATGAACACGGGAACTATTACCTTTCCACCGATCAAACCGAAGATCTTTACCGGCAGGCCGCCAGAATTCTGACAGGGTATTATAACGTGGAGACGTCCGAACAAATATCTTCCTGGCATCATGCTGCCGGTGATTTTGTCCTGAAAAGCCAAAACCGTGAGATCGATGTAAAACTCATCACGGTTCGACAGTACGCGCCCATGTTTGAAAACGATCCCGAGATCGGGCATAAAGATCCGGATGCTGAACGGATATTGGAATCCTTGCTGGTATTTTTTCTAAACCTTGCCATCAAAATGCGAATCGACAGGCTGGACGGGGTCGGAGAAATGGTGTGGTCGGGTGATATTGCCGTGAAGGGCGTCCTCAAAGGCTTTTTTGAAGGGCTGGTTTCAAAACCACCCATTAGATCGTTTCCAGGATCTTTGGCCAAGGATTTCCGGCGACATCTCTCTGCCTGCACCCATGCAGATCTGCTCGATTTAAACTCTGCTATGGTTCAGGCATATCACCCCATGGCCCCCGAGGTCCCGGTCATCAGACAGCATCTTGAACAACATGTGGATGATCTTTGTCGAGCCATCCAACAGATCCGAAAATATCCATGATCAACAGAAAAACTCCGTGGATAATATGGGAAAAATTTTGTCATAAAAATCAAAAAAATTACAAATAAACCCCCAAGAAAAAAATGGCGCGGCGCTTTGAAATTAAAATTTTATTTAACACCAATGAAACCCTGCTTTTTTATTGACAAGAATCGATATTAATTTTATACAGGCTCTTTGTTGCTTAATTTTTTTAACGAAGACTTATAATTATAAAATTTAAAAAAACAACTTTATGAGAGGAGGTGACCTTTGCTGCCCTGAAAAGGGGACGGTGAAATTTCTTTTTAGTTAGATTGGTTAATTTTCAATTAGAATGGAGGTAATACAATGGCAAAACATGAAACCCCATTGCTGGACCAGCTTGAAAGCGGGCCATGGCCGAGTTTTGTGTCTGATCTAAAGCAGGAGGCCGAAGCGAGGGCGAAGAACGAAAAAGGTATAGATTACCAGATTCCTGAGGATGTTTGCGAAGACCTTCTGGGCGTGCTTGAGCTTTCTTTCAAGCACGGGAGAACTCACTGGAAACACGGTGGAATCGTCGGTGTCTTCGGATATGGAGGGGGCGTTATCGGGAGATATTGCGATCAGCCCGAGATGTTTCCGGGCGTTGCCCATTTCCACACCATGCGGGTTGCTCAGCCGGCCGGAAAATTCTATACCACCGAGTATTTAAGACAGCTTTGCGATCTTTGGGACTTGCGGGGCAGTGGCATCACCAACATGCACGGATCCACCGGAGATATCATCCTGCTTGGGACCACAACTCCTCAGCTTGAAGAGATCTTTTGGGAACTGACTCATAATATGAATCAGGATTTGGGCGGTTCCGGGTCAAACCTGAGAACCCCTTCCGACTGTATCGGCCAGGCACGATGTGAATGGTCGTGCTTCGACACCCAGGCACTGTGTCATGATCTTACTGTTGAATACCAGGACGAACTTCATCGTCCGGCGTTTCCGTACAAGTTTAAATTTAAATTTGACGGGTGTCCCAACTGCTGCGTCGCATCCATCGCGAGAGCAGACATTTCTTTTATCGGTACCTGGCGGGATGATATAAAAATTGATCAGGAAGCCGTCGCCGCTTACGTGGGCGGAGAACTTCCACCCAACGGCGGATCTCATGCCGGTCGGGACTGGGGACCGTTCGATATCCAGAAGGAAGTGATCGATCTTTGCCCCACGGAATGCATGTGGCTTGAAGATGGAAAGCTGATGATAGATGATCGTGAGTGTACACGATGCATGCATTGTATCAATGTCATGCCGAGAGCATTGAGGATTGGAGATGACAGAGGATGTTCCATTCTTGTGGGAGCCAAGGCTCCGATCCTCGATGGTGCCCAGATGGGATCCCTCCTGATTCCGTTTATCAAGGTTGAAGAGCCTTATGATGAAATCAAAGAGGTCATTGAAAGTATCTGGGACTGGTGGATGGAAGAAGGGAAGAACCGGGAAAGGCTCGGCGAACTTATGAAGCGCCAGGGTTTTCAGAAGCTGCTTGAAATGACGAACATTAAAGCGGTGCCGCAGCACGTTCAGGAGCCGCGCCACAATCCATACATCTTCTGGAAAGAAGAGGAAGTCGAAGGCGGATTCGAACGTGACGTCAACGAATTTAGAAAATATCATCAGAGATAGGGGGTAATGACCATGGCATTTATATCTTCAGGTTACAATCCTGACAAACCGATGGAAAATAGAATAACCGACATCGGTCCCAGACATTTTGAAGAATTCTATCCGCCGGTGATTAAGAAAAACAAGGGTAAATGGTTGTATCATGAGATCCTGGAACCGGGCGTTTTGGTTCATGTTTCGGAAACCGGCGATGAAGTGTATACGGTAAGAGTGGGGGGTGCACGCCTTATGAGTGTAACCCATATCCGTGAAATCTGTGAAATCGCAGACAAGCACTGTGACGGACATTTAAGGTTCACCACCCGTAACAACATCGAGTTCATGGTGGACAGTAAAGAAAAACTTGAGCCGTTAAAAAAGGATCTTGCAGCCCGAAAGTTTGATGGCGGCAGTTTTAAATTCCCCATCGGCGGCACCGGAGCAGGGGTTACCAACATCATACACACCCAGGGCTGGATTCACTGCCATACACCGGCCACCGACGCGTCGGGCCCGGTAAAGGCGACCATGGACGTGCTGTTCGACGATTTCCAAGACATGCGGCTTCCAGCCCAGCTTCGCGTATCTTTGGCCTGCTGTTTGAACATGTGCGGCGCGGTCCACTGTTCGGACATCGCCATTCTGGGGTATCACCGCAAACCGCCCATGCTGGATCATGAATATTTGGACAAGATGTGTGAGATTCCTCTGGCCATCGCTTCCTGCCCTACGGCAGCGATTAAACCGGCCAAGGTTGAACTTGCCGATGGAACCAAGGTGAACAGTGTGGCCGTCAACGAGCCCAGATGTATGTTCTGTGGGAACTGCTACACCATGTGTCCGGCAATGCCGCTGGCCGATGATGTGGGCGACGGCATCGTGATTATGGCGGGCGGTAAAGTTTCCAACCGGATTACCGCACCCAAGTTTTCAAAAGTGGTTGTGGCGTTTCTGCCCAACAATGCACCACTATGGCCGGAAACCACAGAGTGTATCAAGAAAATCGTAGAGGCCTATGCCGAAGGCGCCAGAAAGTATGAACGGGTCGGTGAATGGGCGGAGAGAATCGGATGGGAAAGATTCTTTGAAAAATGTGAACTTGAGTTCACCCATCATCTCATTGATGATTTCCGTGATCCGGCATATTATACCTGGCGTCAAACCTCACAATTTAAATTCTAAGCACGAATAAAACAGCAGGGGGTAATAACACTGTTGCCCCCTGCATTTTATCAAAAAGAGGCTCAACAAATGGATTACGAAGAGGCAAAAGAAAAAATCGTTACAGGGTTGCAAAAGAAAAAAAGTAAAACCAAGTTTTACTTTAATGATTTGGCGAAAATACTCGGTGAAAAACCCAGAGTTGCCAAAAAGTTCATCACCCAGATGGTGCAAGAGGAAATTCTCGAATACTGGTCCAGTGGCAGCACGTCGTTGTACGGCCTTAAAGGCACGGGCAAACAGGCGCATGCCGAACACGAAGATTAATGACGAACGTCTTCCTTCTTAGAACCGGCCGCTCCTGAACCTATTTTTATTTAAATGCCTCCTATCCAGCAGGAAGATATGGATTTCCCCAGAATTTTAATTTCAGCCCTGCGGGGAGGATCAGGAAAGACCATACTGTCCATCGGAATTGCTGCAGCTTGGAAAGCCGTCGGCAAGCGGATAATTCCTTTTAAAAAAGGTCCCGACTACATAGACGCCGGCTGGCTCACCCTTGCAGCCGGCCGGCCCTGTTATAATCTTGACACCTACCTTGTCACCCAAGAGAATATCCTTCGATCCTTTTTCTTGCATTCCACAACCGGTGGTATTTCAGTTATAGAGGGGAACCGGGGTCTTTACGACGGTATTGATATTAAAGGAAGCACCAGTACCGCCGAACTGGCAAAACTTCTAAAAACGCCGGTGATTCTTTGCATCGATTGCACCAAGTCTACCCGAACCATGGCGGCAGCTGTTTTGGGATGCAAGCAGTTCGATCCCGATGTGGATATAAAAGGTGTAATCTTAAACCGGGTTGCCGGGCCCAGGCACGAAAAAATACTCCGCAAAAATATCGAGCACTACTGCCATATTCCCGTATTGGGTGCCATCCCGAAACTCGACTGGAAAAATTTCCCTGAACGGCATTTGGGGCTGGTACCCACCCCGGAACACGACTGTGCAAAGGATGCCATCGATGCTGCATCCCAGATAGCCCGCCGTTATCTCGACCTTGAAGCGTTGGAAGCGGTTGCCGATACTGCCGCTGCGCTGCCTGTTTCAGCCGAACTTCGAGAAAATACCGATCATCTCCCATCGAGCATTCTCCATCCAAGACCCAGAATCGGAATCATCAGGGATTCGGCGTTTCAGTTCTACTATCCGGAAAATATCGAGGCCCTTGAAGCGAAAGGGGCGGAAACCGTATTTATCAGCCCCCTTGTGAGCGATAAAATTCCGCCTGTGGACGGCCTTTATATCGGTGGCGGATTTCCTGAAACCCATGCCCGTCAACTGGCAGAGAACATCTCATTCAGACAACAACTAAAGGCATTGGCTGAAAACGGCCTGCCCATATATGCCGAATGCGGCGGCCTCATGTACCTCGGGGAGGAACTTGTTCTGGATGAAGGAACCTTCCCCATGGCCGGGGTGCTGCCGGTGGTATTCGGATTTTCAAAAAAGCCCCAGGGACACGGATACACCGTTGTTACGGTGGAACAGGAGAATCCGTATTTTAAAGTCGGTTCTGAAATTAAAGGGCATGAATTTCACTATTCGAAGGTTTTAAAATGGCGGGGAACCGATAAAGATCTGGCCTTTGCCATGAAAAGAGGGGCGGGTTTTATCCATAAACGGGACGGGGTCTGCAGTAAAAATGTTCTGGCCACCTACACCCATATTCATTCACTCGGCACGCCGTCTTGGGCCGAAGCTATGGTCCGCAATGCGACGGCTTATAAAACACGATAACCGTTCAAGGTTATCGTAGTTCAAAAAAATATGTTCCGTTATTCTGCGGCTAAAATGGAATGTTATTCTAAACCTGTAAACGCATACAAAAAAAGGGGTAATCACCCTATAAACGACGATTACCCCTTTAATTTTTTTATTTCTGAACTACTCTTTCTCGTCTTTTCCGCCGTGGCACTTTTTACAGGTCACCGGCGCAGCACCTTCATCTTTTGATTTCAACTTCATTTTCTTGTTGAATTTTTTGTGGCATGCTTTGCAGTTATCATGGATGGCATTGGCATGATATTCGCGCTTTTTTTCCTTTGACAGTCCTTTAGCTTCTTTTCCTTTAATATATCCGGGCTTTTTGTGACATTCGATGCAGTTTTGGACTTCGTCGCCCTCTTTCAGCTGGGTCAACGGTTTATTGTCCTTGTCGTGGTGACATTCTCCGCAGCCGTTTTTATAAAGATCCGGATGTTTCTCAGCATATTCCTTTGCGTGCTTTAAGTGCGTAAAGGTCTGTACGCCCTTGGTATGTTTGTCATACGCTTTGTTTTCCATCTTGATTTCATCTTTGACTTCGGTTCCCGCGTAAATATCCACCGCAAGAAAAAGAGTTGCCATAACGGCGACAGCAGCAATTAGTAAATATCTTTTTCTCATAAACACCTTTCCCCTTTCATTCACTGTTTTAGCCCTAATTTATTTCGAACGCGCAAAACTACCAAGTAGAAATAAATCTGTCAATAATAAAAAGAGATTTCCAATAAAATTTCCATCTTGCCGAATCTCTGGATAACCAATTTAATTTGCTATATATTATCATCTATTTCAGACGACTTTTTCCCGAAAATCTTGGCACCGACAATACTGATTTCATACAGCACCATCAACGGCAGCGCCATCATAATCTGCGTCACGACATCCGGCGGCGTTAAAATGGCTGCCCCCACAAAGAATAAGAGAAGTGCATATTTTCTGTTTTTCTTTAAAAAACTTACGGAAACCATGCCGAGTTTGGCAAGGAAAGTGATGACCAGCGGAAGTTCAAAAACAACTCCAAAAGCAAGCAACAATTTTGAAGCAAAGCTCAAATACTCCCGCATGGATGGAAGGGGCCGTATTATTTCAGAGGCAAACCCTAAGAAAAACTTAAACCCGTATGGAAATACGATAAAATATCCGAAAAACGACCCCCCCACAAAGAAGAGTGTGGATAGAAAAACGATGGGGACCATCAACCGTTTTTCCTTGTCGTATAGGCCCGGTGCCACAAACATCCAGAATTGATAAAAAATTATGGGTGTGGACAGAATGATGCCGGAAAGAAATGCGACCTTTAAGTACGTGAAGAAGGCTTCGGGAAGGCCGGTAAAAATGAGTTTATCGCCGGTTTCCATGACGCTGATCAGGGGCCGGGTCAAGATTTGAAACAGCTTTTCTTTGAATCCGTACGACAAAACAAAACCGATGCCCACGGCGATGAAACAGACGATGAGACGTCGCCGAAGTTCTTCGAGGTGGGCGGTAAACGGAATTTTTTTCTCATCATCCATGACTCAATGGATCCTCGGAGTCGCTGTTTTTGATTTCTTTTTGGTTATTTTCCGTTTCTGAAGCATCGGCATCCTTTTGATCTTTGGTTTCTGTACCGACATTTACATCGATGGCCTCCTTGATTCCGTTGCTCATGTCGTTAAAGGTTGTTTTAATATCGTTTAATTCAGTATCGATTTCAAAAGAATCTTTTAATTCGGATGTGGCCCGTTTAAACTCGGCAAAAGCACGTCCTAAAGATTTCGCAAGGTCTGGAAGTTTTTTGGGCCCAATGACAATCAGTGCGATGGCCAGGATCAGAAACATTTCGGGCATGCCGATGCCAAACATAAAAGGCTCCTTAACTGTAGAAGTGAACTGCAGCAGTTCGCCCGGTTGAATTTCGGGGATTCAACCGGGCAAGGGCATTCCCCGCAGGTTGTTGCAGGAAGTTTAAATTAATATAAAACAAACGTATCCATAAGTTTTTTACAAAAAAGAGTCAAGCATAACTCTACTCCGGTTTCAGTATGAGAAAATAGAGTTTTCCGGGGTGTTTCATGTGACCGGCCGCGATTTCAGCATGATCGCCATTCCCCCAGAAAAGATCCGCACGGCCGGGACCGCGAATGGCCCCGCCGGTATCCTGAAACAGTACAAATCGAGAAAAATCCGTCCACTGGTCGATTTTTCCATCATCGCCTGTCAACGGTTTCTGGGTTTCAATAAACGCCAGGCCGGCCAGGGGGAACAGGCGTCTGTCCATGGCAATGGACCGTCCAGGGGTCAATATGACTTCCAGGTATCCCAACGGCCCGTCTTCTTCGATCTTAAAAAATACATAGCTTGGATTGTAGTTCAACACGGTATCAGCTTCTTCAGGATGGCGGTATAAGTATTCCCGAATTTTTTGCATGGACATTTCTGTCCGAGATATTTTGCCTTGATCGATTAGGAGTTTGCCGATGCTCCGATACGGTCGTCCGTTGGTGGTGTGGTAATGGACATGGATAGATTCTCCGCTGTCGAGGTCGATCTTTCCGGACCCTTGAATGTGAAGAAAAAAGAGATCCACCCGGTCTTTAAGCCAGGCAATTGTCTCGGCCTTATCTTTGAGAATCTCTTTATAATCGATGTCTTTACGATCGTAATACGGCACAACACTGTTGTTGGTGCATCTGCCGATAATTTTTTTCCCTTTAAACTGGGGAGAGAATAGAGAGAGGTCAATGGTAGCAAGGTCGTCGGGACGGGCGTAAATTGGAAAGGGGTATTCAGGGCTTGGTTCAAGGCTGCCTTCTAAAACAGGTTCGTAATATCCGGTAAAAAGAACTTCCCCCGGGGTGTCGCTGCCCACGGATCGGTAAACCAGATAGTTCGTCTCGATGTATTCTTTCAGCGCCTGATGGGATGGCTTTGCTTGGATAAAATGGAGAAAATGCTCCAGGGATCGGATCATGTGGGATGTATCATAGACATCTTGTCCAAACCTGAAGGCTCTAGTGGACGGCACCCGATGGAGATATGAAATACTCCCTAAAATACCATCCGTCAAGCCGTCAAAGGCCATGTCGTCTAAAAATTCGGGGTTCTCTGAAACGGCGATTCGTATGAGCCCGGTTTCCTTGACTTCGGGGGGCTCTTTTTTGAACAGGGTACATCCTGCCAAAAGCAGGGAAAATATGCCCACAAAGTACAGGACTGAAACGTATCTATTAATCAATTCGGGTTTCATTTATTTGAAAGGTCGGGGTGTATTTTTAATTTAACCGCTCCATGAATAATCAGCAACTGCATCGTACAAACTCATGCATAAGGGCTCGTAACGAAAGCACAGTATATCAAAATTAAAATCAATAGGTTAAGTGGAAAACATTATTTATTCTTTTTCTCATGAATTCTTAAAGGCGCTGTTCTTTCGCAACGATCCCTAATGCATTCAAACAGTGTACGATTACGTTGCTGATCATTCATTCCGCTTTATTTGAAGGTTTAAAAGAAAAACTCCCCGAACCAGGATTTATTTATGGGTGGTCAGACGGTTCATAATGAAAAATTGAACCCCAATGAAAAACAGCAACAGATATAACGGCATGGTAACAATAAAATGAATGATCGTGTAAAAGGCGCCACGGGATATCCCGTCAAGCCAGGTTAAATGACCTTCATCAAGAAAATCCACAAGGGTCAAGCTCTTCCAGACCATTTTATCTTCCATTTTCATGAACACTGCGATGGCTTGGAACCCGACCAGCAGCCCGCTAAAGAGCCAAGAAACCAGACCGGCAACGGTATATTTTGACATGAATTTTCTCCCTGATTGGAGTCCTCATTATCTTTTGCAAAAAATGGTTTCTAGGTGCTTTTCCTTGAGAATACGCCGCTCTTGCCGCCTGATTTTTCAAGAAGGCATATCTCAGAAATTATCATTTCACGGTCATAAGATTTGCACATATCATAGATGGTCAAACCGGCCATAGTCACGGCGGTCAATGCTTCCATCTCAACCCCTGTTGGATCGACGGTGCGAACCGCTGCTTCGATTCTAATGGTGCTTTTTTCGTTGTCCGGGAAAAAGTCCACGGCAACATGGGTGATGTTCAACGGATGACACATGGGAATCAGTTCCGAGGTTTTCTTGGCACCCATGATACCGGCAATTCGTGCGGTTTCGAGGACATTCCCCTTTTTCACCGTCTGGTCCATAATCTTTTCGAAAGTGCCCGGATTCATGGAAACCATCCCCTGGGCGACGGCCGTGCGCCGGGTCGGTTTTTTTTCCGTTACATCTACCATCCGTACATGTCCTTGTTCGTCGATGTGGTTGAATTCAGACATAAAACCCCTCATTTTGGCGATTTGGGTTGTTCGAGGAAAATATGTTTATCAAATTATAAAAAAAACTCTGTTTTGCTGGTAACGGTTGTTTTTATGGCATTGAGTGTGTCATTCAAAACAGCGATCACCGTTTCGCGAATGTCTCCGGCAACCACCAGGAGCATGACGTCATCTCCTACGGCCAAATTCCTGTTTTCAGCAATTTCAACCAGAATTTCTACGATTCCGTGGGTCTGTTTATGGGTGTCGATGACCTGTTGGAGTTTGCTGTTATCAACGGAAACGGTCAGGCCCGATACCTGCCGGCCATCGCGCGATGTGCTGCGGACAACCCCGTTATGGCAGAGGATCATTCCTGCCTTGTGATAATCCGGGTGTTTCTTGATTTTTTCGACCATGCCGGCAAGATTCACTGGGTTACCTCGGTTGAACACGTTAGGATATTTTTGGCCTTGGCCAGATCGTCCGGTGTGTTAATGTTATAAAAAGAGTGTAGGGCCGGATCAGATTTGCGCAGAATATTTTCAGGGATTCTTTTAACCCGAACCTTTTGAAACACGTGTTGAATTTTGAGTTCATTTTTTGCAAGCTGCCCTTCGAGCGGCTTGAAACACCTTTTGGAATATACGGCACACAGCGGCTCGAAGCCTTTGGACGTTTCAGGGATAACAATGTCAATGCCCGGCTCTATAGCACCCACAAGGGTTTCTACCAATTCTTTTTTGAGAAAAGGGGCGTCGCACGCCGCGAAAAATGCATGCGGGGTGCTCGTATAAAAAAGTCCTGTGTGTATCCCTGTTAAGGAGCTTCGAATGGGAAAAATATCTGTTACAATATTAAAATCCCATTGGAGGTATTGAAGCGGGTCGTTGGTAACCAAAATAATTTTATCGAAAACATCCCTAAAGACGTCATGGACATGATCGAGGATCGGTTTTCCGCCCACTCGGAGCAATGCTTTGTTGGTTCCGAAAAAACGTGAATTTTGTCCACCGGCCAATATTACGCCGGTACAATGGTTTTTCATATTAAAAAACCTTTTTGGGATACCTTCTGAAACGGTCCTGTTCGTTTTCCAGGTCATCAGATTTACCAAAGATGATGGTATCTTGTACAATAGGAAAAATATCGGGCAAAATCAAGCCATTTCAATGGCTCGCGACATCTGATGCAATGAAATATCATGAAGGGCACTCAAAGATGCTATATTCGGCTTAAAGGCAAGACGGCAAAGAACGCAGTTGATGAGCGTTATGGGCTTTTTCAGAATAACATTCTGTTTCAGCCGCAGGGTGGTTCCGTTTCCATCGGCAAGAACTCGCAAATAAAACCGCGTAAAAGCGAACAGGGCTAAGATGTTAAGATTATACTGCGGGGATATGATAATTATCAATAATTTTGGATATCTCTATGCTGTTCGCTTTAACGCGCTCTAATTTGCTCAGACAGCTTCCCAATCGAAACGGAATCATCCTACAGCTTACTGAAATTGTCAGCGTAAGCAATTCAATCGGAACATATTTTTGGAGACGGCTCCATATTAATCTTGATATTAACTTGGCAGTGTTGATAGTATGTTGCGAATTAGACCTTTCGCCTGACCCCGGAATCCGGTGGTCCATTTTCCAGGACAGCTGCAGATGTCGACGGAAAAGACGGCTTTCGTTCACGCGATCAGTAGCATCTATGGAGATATGATGGGTATCAAAAGACACAAGGCAGGTGCTCCGAAAACAGTTAAAATTGGTATTCTTACGGTTTCAAGCACCCGTTCTCCGGCAGACGACAAAAGCGGACAATGGATCCGAAAAAGGTCGAAAAAGGAAGGACACGAGGTTGTACGGCATCAGGTTGTTCCCGACGAAACCGGAACCATCACCCGAACGGTTTATGAAATGATCAGAGATTATAAGGCCCAGGTGATCCTTGTCACCGGCGGCACGGGCATCACCAGCAAAGATGTAACCATTGAGGCCGTTCGTCCTATCTTTAGAAAGGAGCTCACGGCATTTGGGGCCCTATTTGCTCAGCTCAGTTTTGAAGAGATCGATTCCGCTGCCTTGTTGTCCCGAGCCACGGCCGGCCTCATCGAAAAGACCATCCTATTTTGCATTCCCGGGAGCCTCAAAGCATGCAAGCTCGCCTGCAAGGCATTGATTTTCCCTGAAATCACTCATCTTGTCAAACATGTTCATGACGGTTAGGCTCGTCATGAAAGCACTTCCGGCACATACAGGGTATAGGTTTTCTTTGAATTATTCTTCGAACAGTCGTGCCCAAGACTGAAAACACGCCACTTTGTCAGGGCCGTATGGACGAAGATCGATTAAAATCTCTTCAACCGATTTTTCATGGCCATTCGTATTTCCGTTTTTGGAAAAAAACTTGTCTGCAAAGCAGATCGCCTGTTCTTCTATGGATATGGGAATCATATCCCGTTGGGGCAGCGGGAGATTGTTGCGCCGTATCTCTTCGGATGTAATGCCGACACCGACATGTCGCTCACAGACCAGTGCGTGTGCCGGCAATTGCCTGTCTTCAAGAATTTTCCTTCCCAGATAGCCATGACAGACATAGGGATATTCACCGGTACACCCCAGTTCCGGGGTGTTGGTCATAAGAATGCCGATGTCGTGAAGCATGGCCGCTTCTTTTATAAAATCAAGATCCGGTTTAAGGTGTGAAATTCTCTTTGCCACCTCCACGGCTTTATTTGCCACCTGTTGGCCATGGTGGATGAGAATATTATATGCTTTGGATCCGGGATCATATAACTCTGCAATAATATCAATGGGATTCATAAGCTAAACAAGATTTTGGAATTCATCAGGATTTGTCTGAGAGCAGTACTCCTTCTATAAATGGATCGATGGTACCGTCAAGAACACTGTTTACATTCCCCACTTCAAGGTTGATGCGATGGTCCTTGACCATCTGATAGGGATGCAAAACATACGATCGGATTTGACTCCCCCAGGCGATTTCATCCTTGTTTGCATGCAGTTCCTCATATTTTTCATCCTGCTTTTGTTTTTCAAGCTGGTAGAGCCTCGATTTTAGGACTTTCATTGCCAGTTCTTTATTCCTGTGCTGGGATTTCTCCTGCTGGCACTGGGCAACGATCCCGGTGGGCAAATGCGTGATACGGACGGCGCTGCTGGTTTTGTTGACGTGCTGTCCGCCGGCACCGCTGGCCCTATAAACATCGATCCGCAGATCCTTGTCATCGACCTGTAAAACGATTTCATTTTCCAGTTCAGGATAGACAAACACAGAGGCAAAAGACGTGTGCCGCTTGCCGCCCGCATTGAACGGTGAAATCCTCACCAGTCGATGGACACCTTTTTCAGTCTTCAAATAGCCATAAGCGTAGTCGCCGCTGGCGGTGAATGTAACGCTTTTTATTCCGGCCTCGTCTCCGGGCTGAAAATCGATGATATCCATTTTAAAACCTTTCCGATCGATCCAGCGCGTATACATCCTAAAGAGCATTTCAGCCCAGTCCTGAGCTTCGGTTCCACCGGCGCCTGCATTAATGGAAACAATGGAGTTGTTCGGATCGTCTTCACCGCTGAGGGTCAGATCGAGGGAGAGTTTTTTGAGTCTTCGTTCAATGTTTCGTAGCTGCCTGGAGGCTTCTTCGACGGTATCTGTGTCGGATTCCTCCATGCCGAGTTCAAGCAGTATTTCACATTCTTCAAGATCGCTGTAAAAGGTTTTAAACCTGTCGAGCACACCGGAAATGGAGGTCCGCTCTTTTAAAACACCCGTGGTCTCTTCCGGGTTGTCCCAGAATCCTTTTTGGGCGATGAGCGCTTCTATCTCCTCAAGCCTTTTTTCTTTCCCGGCTATGTCAAAGATAACCTTTAAGTTGTTCAAATTTCAAAAAAAAATTCTTTATATTTTCTTTAAGTTCAATAGACATTCGTAACCTCCTGTTTTTGTAACATTCTCTTGTGCTCGCCAACGGGACACGTTTTTGGGGAAGATCATCCAATCCGAAAATAAAAACGCCCTGCTGTTCGGACCACTATAATCTGTTTTTTTCGATCTTTCAATAGCCCGTTGGGGTTAACCTCAATATTTCCTAAATCGATGATAAAGACATGTGGATACGGCGGCAATCAGTGAAATTACCAGACATGCCATTGCAAACATATCTCCGAAGCGGGTGTAAACGGTCATTTCTTGAAGTATGGGCACCGTACGGGTCATGACCACATCCTTAAACAGCGGGGTGGCAGCGATGATCCTGCCGGTAGGATCTATGAACCCGCTGATACCGGTGTTGGCAGCGCGTATGAGAGATCGCTTGTTTTCCACGGCCCGGAGAACGGCCATGGAAAAATGTTGATAGGGCGCGCTGGTCCTGCCATACCAGGCATCGTTGGTGATGTTGATCAGCAATGCGGCATTATTTTCGGCCATGTGTCTGGAAAGATTCGGGAAAATCATCTCATAACAGATCTGTATCCCGATGCCGTAATTTTTCCAATGGAGTGTGTGCCCTTTCTTCCCCGGGCGGAAATCCCCGACGTTCTCCACCATTTTGCCGAGAAACGGCAGCCATTTTTTGAAGGGGATGTATTCTCCAAAGGGCACCAGGTGTGCTTTGTCATATTTGCCCTGGATATTTCCCCCCGGCCCGATTAAATACGCACTGTTATAGTATTCGACCTTGTTGTCCTTAAAATCGAGAGACGGGCTGCCGAACAGAACGTCGACGCCGGCTTCATGAATCCCCTTGAAAACCAACTTCGACAGTTGGGCGTTGTGCATAAAATAGAACGGCGTGGCGGTTTCCGGCCAGACCACAAGGTCCGGCGAATGTTTTTTTGCCATCCGGGACAGATCGATGTATTTCAACGTCGACGACCGTTGATACGCGGGGTCCCATTTTTGAGCCTGATCGATATTGCCCTGGACAACGGTAATCTTTGCGGAAGGGGAATTCAAAATCCGTTCATGCATGGATCGTATCCGATGGTCTCCATAAAGCCAGACCAAACCCAAGATGAATGCAAAAGTTGCAAGGGAACCTCCAGCAAGCTTTGCCTGAACCGGTGTCTTCCGCCAGTCTTTTTTGGTTAGGTAAAGATATGCCAGAAAAATTGACGCATTGGCAAAGACAACACAAAATGATACGCCGTATACGCCCGTAATGTCCGAAATCTGTATGATATTCAGAACCTTAAATTGGGTGTATCCAACCAGTTCCCATGGAAAACCCGTAAACAGAAAGGAACGAATGTATTCCAATGAAACCCATACCAGCGGGGGTATGAAGACAAGGAACACGGGCCTCGGGCACAGACCGGTTAGGGCCATTGAAAATATTGCAGGGTAGATGGCCAGATACGCCGAAAAGAGCAAAAGGATCGGCACGCTCACATATAAAGGGAGATTGCCGTACGTTGTCATGGTATATGCCAGCCAATAAACCAGCGTGATGTAATGGGCCAGGCCGGCACACAGACCCAGAAGAAAAGCGTTTTTTAAAGAAAGGTTTCTTAATGCCACAAGGAGGGGAACAACGGCGAACCAGGCCAGCCAGGAAATGCCGGCCTTTGGAAAGGAAAGAGTCAGCAAAAAACCGCTGGACGCGGCTAAAAAAATTTTTAGGATTTCAAGTTTATCCCTGTTCAATTTCATGGATGCCTTTTTCGCAAAAGCATATTTCAATAAACATTATTTATCATTCATAATGGGTCCACATCCTGATAGCTTTAACCACTTTTTCATCATCGAGAATTTGGTAGACCAACCGATGTTGTATGTTAATTCGCCGAGAAAAAGCCCCGGATAAATCACCAAATAGCTTTTCGAATGTTGGAGGAATCTGGTGGGGGTTTTCACGCAAGACTTCAATCAGCTTTTCAGCTTTCGAACGTAGATCCGCAGCGGACAGCTTTTTGGCGTCTTTTTGAGCCTGGTTTGTGAAAACAATACGCCACATTACCAGTCGAGTTCCTGAGTGCATTTTTCGATTGGGGTGGCCAATCCTTTTCGAATGGATTCCCGCATATCAGGAATATTCAAAAGATAAAGGGTCTCCTGTATGGATCGCCAATCGTCCTCTGATATAAGTACGGCACTTCCCCGCTTACCTTTTATGATAATTGGCTCGTGAGAAGACGCTGTTTCGTCAATAAGTCGATAAAGTTTTGATCTTGCTTCGGTGGCTGTTAGCGTCGGCATGATTTACCTCTCATTTGATGGATATTTCATTCTGAAATAGTACGTCATCACGTACGCTTTGTCAAGCTTTATCACAGAAGCACTGCGCCCCCTGGAGCAATTAATTACAAAAAGGCCTGCTTTTATATTCAAATAACATTTTTGTTGTAATGAATACAGAAATATACATTTTTGTAACAATCGGGGGCTCATCCTGCCACGCCCGAATTTCAATCATTTAAAGTAATAACAATTGCATACGGTCTATTATCCATTCGAGATGTCCCCTGGCACGTTTTTTGATTAAAGGAATAAAAATATTGTCCCGGGAAGGAACACCATCAACAATTGAAAGGAGCAGGATTAAATGAAAAAGATTGAAGCCATTATTAAACCATTCAAACTGGATGATGTTAAAGATGCCCTCAACGGCATCGGCATCAACGGTATGACACTAACCGAAATCAAGGGATTCGGTCGGCAACGGGGGCACAAGGAAATTTACCGGGGAGCGGAATACCAGATAGACTTTGTGCCCAAATTGAAAATTTCCATTGTCGTTGATGAATCCATGACCGACAAAGTGAAAGAGGTTATTCAGAAGCAAGCATTTACCGGAACCATCGGTGACGGCAAGATTTTTGTTTCATCGGTAGATGAAGCCATCCGAATTCGAACCGGAGAATCGGGCGTCAGTGCTGTTTGAAAGGGCGCACCCTACAACGATAAAGATTACATCAGGGTCGTCCGGACCATATTTAAAAAATCTGTAATTGAAAATACAGACCAAAGGAGAAGAAAGTCATGAAAATAATAATTTTAGCCATCACCATTTTTATAATAAATATTTCAACGGCCCTGGCCGGTGACGGCCCGATAACCCTTGAATCGAATAAAAATGCCATTGATCTGGTTCAGAGTCATGCAGACTATCTATGGACGCTGATTGCAGCAGCGCTGGTATTTTTCATGCAGGCCGGTTTTGCCATGGTGGAAGCCGGTTTTACCCGGGCCAAAAACACCATCAATATTATAATGAAAAATTTAATGGATTTTTCCATGGGAAGCCTGGCCTACTGGGCCGTCGGTTTCGGCCTGATGTTCGGGGTTTCCAAATCCGGATGGTTCGGAACCTCCGGGTTCTTCCTCAGTGATTTCAGTCCCAACGGCGATCCCTGGGTTCTGGCGTTCTGGATGTTCCAGGTGGTCTTTGCCGCCACGGCAGCAACCATCGTATCCGGTGCAATGGCGGAGCGGACCAAATTTTCCGGATATCTGATTTACAGTATTCTTATTAGCGCGTTGATCTATCCCATATTCGGCAGCTGGGCCTGGGGGAGTCTGTTCAAAGGGAGCGGCTGGCTGGAAAACTTGGGTTTCATCGATTTTGCAGGCTCCACCGTGGTCCATTCAGTGGGCGGTTGGGCGGCCTTGGCCGGGGCTATTGTCCTGGGACCTCGACTGGGCAAATATACCAAGGACGGAAAAGTCAAACCGATCCTCGGACACAACATGGCGCTGGCTGCTCTGGGAGTGTTCATCCTGTGGCTGGGCTGGTTCGGTTTCAATCCTGGTTCCACAACCGCTGCGAACAAAGATATCGCGATGATCTTCGTGAATACGAACCTGGCGGCGGCAGCGGGTGCTGTTCTGGCCATGCTCACATCGTGGATAAAATTCGGGAAACCCGAGGTCGGCATGAGCTTAAACGGTGCGCTTGCGGGACTGGTAGCCATTACCAGTCCCTGTGCGACGGTCACCCCGCTGAATGCGGTGATCATCGGCGCCATCGCCGGCGTGATTGTGGTGCTCTCTGTCCTCTTTTTCGATAAGATCCGCGTGGACGACCCGGTGGGCGCCATCTCGGTACACGGGGTCTGCGGTGCCTGGGGTACCTTGGCAGCGGGAATATTTAACATGGGCGGCACGTCGACGAAAATCGTCGGGGTCCAACTTTTGGGAATCTCGGCCTGCTTTTTATGGGTGTTTCCCACGGCCTTTTTAATGTTCAAGCTGATCGATATGACCGTAGGGCTGAGAGTTTCACCGGAAGAAGAAATCGAAGGACTTGATTTCACGGAACATGGCGGTAATGCTTACCCCGATTTTGAGATTTCACATGCAGGAGGTATGGGGTCTCTGGATCCGTTTGCCCGGCTTAACCCTGCAGTTGTTTCAGAGAAAATGATTCGCAAACCGGCTGAACAGACCTAATCCGCAAATTTCATCCATCGGAGGCTTTTATCTTCGAGGTATTTCTGGGTGCAGCGTCAGTCGTCTAACGCAAACTCAGAATACCGGGGAGGATAAGAGCCTCCTGTTTTTCCGATTTGTATTTGTTCCATTTTTTAATCGATAACGCTGTGCATAAAGGGTTGCAATGGAGCCCGGCGGAATTGCAAAATGTTTTAATGCATTTGTTCGATTTTCCTGTTCTTTACCCACTTAGCCTGCTGGATGTATCCCCAATGCTAAAAGATCTTCCGCATCTCTGACAAATCCCTCTTTACCATCAATTCGCACCTTGAGCCAGG
>Ga0316190_10000666_pt1 | contig 24122 bp, 19 predicted proteins | sample Eddworburrow2_MG_FD_204929 | JGI IMG/M metagenome (GOLD analysis project Ga0316190, IMG submission 204929) | Coastal sediment microbial communities from Maine, United States - Eddy worm burrow 2 | ecosystem: Environmental > Aquatic > Marine > Coastal > Sediment | place: USA: Maine | collected... | reverse complement strand
GGTTATGACGAGGTTTATGTCCCGTATCTGGTTAATGCCGACAGCTTGCGGGGTACCGGACAGCTGCCGAAATTCGCTGCCGACCTGTTTGCCATTACGGGTGAGGATGATCGGGAAGGATATTTCCTGATTCCAACTGCTGAGGTGCCCGTGACCAATATCGTTCGCGATGTGATTATAGACGCCGATTATCTGCCGCGAAAATATGTTGCCCATACTCCCTGTTTTCGCAGCGAGGCCGGTTCCTACGGCAAGGATACCCGTGGCATGATTCGCCAGCATCAGTTCGAGAAGGTTGAAATGGTGCAAGTTGTCCGACCGGAGGATGCCTGGCAGGCGTTGGAGACCCTGACCGGTCATGCAGAAGCGGTGTTACAGCAATTAAATCTGCCTTACCGGGTAGTTGCACTGTGTGCGGGTGATGTGGGGTTTTCCTCTACCAAAACTTATGATCTGGAGGTCTGGCTGCCGGGTCAGCAGGCCTACCGGGAAATCTCATCGTGCAGTAATTTTGGTGATTTCCAGGCCCGGCGGATGCAGGCACGTTGGCGTAATCCCGAAACCGGTAAGCCGGAGCTCGTTCATACCATTAATGGATCTGGTCTGGCCGTTGGGCGAACGCTGGTGGCAGTAATGGAAAATTATCAGGATCGTGAAGGCCGTATCCATATCCCTGAAGTGCTGCAGCCGTATATGGGAGGGGCGACGGTTATTGAAAAATAGTGCTTAGGACTTAGGGCTTAGGACTAATGAGGGGTGAGGGCAGGGTGGATAAACGGAGCGCCATCCACCCTGCACCAGGCCGCAAGCTCATGCCTGCAGTGGTAGTAGACCCAATAACATGTGCTTAACGAAGGATTTTCTTTCTATACGATGAATTTTCTCCCTGTATTCCTGCGTCTCAAACACCAACCCTGTCTGGTCGTCGGTGGCGGTGAGGTTGCAGCACGCAAGGTCGGCTTGTTAGGTCGGACCGGGGCTGTTATCAGGGTAGTGGCGCCGCAGTTGTGTCCGGCGTTGCAACGGTTGCAGTTGGAGCAGGGCATTGAATGGCGTCAAGGCCAGTTCAGGACCCAGGATCTGGACGGCGTAACACTGGTGATTGCGGCCACGAATGATGCCGGGATCAACCGCCAGGTTTCCGAACTGGCTGGAGCGCGGCAAATCCCTGTCAATGTGGTTGACCAGCCAGCCCTGTGCAGTTTTATTTTTCCATCGATTATTGATCGTTCCCCGGTGGTGGTGGCAGTGTCTACCGGCGGGGCCTCACCGGTTCTGGCGCGGCTATTGCGGGCACGACTGGAAACCCTGATACCCGCAGGATACGGGCGCTTGGCACATTTGCTGGATAGTTTTCGTGAAACCGTCAAACAGCGTTTTAGCAGTGGCCGGGAGCGACGTCATTTCTGGGAGCGAATTCTGAGTGGCTCGTTGCCCGAACAGGTTTTTGCCGGTCGTGAGGATCGTGCCATGACTATGATCCGCGAGGCGCTTGATGCCGATGAATCTGAATCTGAGGCTGCTACAGGTGAAGTTTTTCTGGTCGGGGCCGGCCCTGGTGACCCGGACCTACTGACTTTTCGTGCCTTGCGCTTGATGCAAATGGCCGATGTTGTATTACATGATCGTCTCGTATCAGATGAGATCATGGATCTGGTGCGTCGCGATGCCGAACGTATTTATGTTGGAAAAAAACGTGATCTTCATAGCGTGCGTCAGCAGGAGATCAGTCAGATGATGGTTGATCTGGCCAGGCAGGGTAAACGGGTGCTGCGTCTGAAGGGCGGTGATCCATTTATCTTTGGTCGCGGTGGTGAGGAGATTGAATTACTGGCCCGCGAGGATATCCCGTTTCAGGTTGTACCGGGTGTGACCGCAGCGGCAGGCTGCGCCAGTTATGCCGGTATTCCGTTGACGCATCGTGACTATGCCCAGTCAGTCATGTTTGTGACCGGGCACCTGAAAGACGGCGAGCCGAATCTGAACTGGGAACGTTTGACCGCACCCGGACAAACTATCGTGATATATATGGGATTACTCGGGCTCCCCATTTTATGCCGGCGTCTGATTGAGCATGGCCTTGCCGATGAAATGCCGGCCGCGATTGTGGAGCAGGGAACCACGGTACGGCAGCGGGTGTTAACCGGTACCCTGGCAACTTTGCCTGAGATGGTCAGCCAGGCAGAAATACATGCGCCGACGTTAGTGATTGTTGGTAATGTCGTCAAATTACACGACACGTTGAACTGGTTTAAACCACAGAGACTAAAATAGTACGACTAGGTTTTGAGCCAGTCAGTGGGGCGTTTATGCCATAACTGCTCGGCCATTGTCTGGGCTGTGGCCGGCGAGTTTGCTTTACCCAGCAATCGCAGGGCAATGGCGGCTGTGCCGGTGACGGCGGCAAGGCCGTATTCATCTTCTGTTTCTCCCTGCCACAGTGCCAGCAATTGATTAACATCCATGGCGCTATCTTTTAGATGACGGTTGTTGTCGAACAGGGCTGGCCAGGTTTCGATGTCGGCTGTCTGGTCATGCACTGAATACACATCGCAGTCCTTGTCCGGGTCGCGTTCGATTTCACCACCTTCACCTTTGAATACCGCCATATGCGGGTGTTCAAGTAATAATGCGGCCTGCTGATGGATCTCGCGATACCCAGGGTGGAAGGTGCTTTGCATCAGATAAGGTGCAGCCGACGGGTTTAATACCCTGAGTAGTGTGTTGATCGGCGAACGCAGGCCGAACAGCCGACGCAGGTCAAGAATGGTTTTTAACTCAGGGGCAAAATTCTGAAGCGGGATATAGGCGAATTGCCGTGATTCGATCTGCTTGCCGGCAGCCATAAAATCATTACATATTGGCAGGCCCAGGGCGCGGACGGCATCTTCGGTGTAGATACGGTCATCCTTGTTGCCACGTGTGCCATGCATCAGCACCGGAATACCGCTGGCGGACAATAACAGTGCGGATAATACATACCAGGGTAAATGGCGGCGTTTACCCGCATAGCTGGGCCAGTCGAGCTGGACATCGGGCAATGAGGGTAAGGCCAAAGTCTCGCGCACGGCGCGGGTAAACCCGGCCAGTTCTTCCGCAGACTCTTCTTTTACACGCAGCAGCATCAGAAATGCACCCAGCTGCACCGGCTCGACCTCGTCGCGCATGATCATACCCATGGCCTGTCGGGCTTCGTCAAAGGTTAATGGCCGGGCACCTTTTTTACCGCGCCCAAGGACGCGTACATATTCGGCAAACGGGTGTTCGCTTGGTGATATCAATGTCATGCTTATGGGGTCTGTGTTTAATAGCGTTGAGCATAGATGAATGCCCAGGCACTGACAATCCTGTTTTTCTACTTAGTCATGCCTTTTATCGCACCATGCTGATTAGAAACAGTACAAACAGGATGACACCCAGCAACGGTAACAAGAGACTGCGCCAGTCATCTCCAGTGGCCTTGGGGCTGTTCTGGATCATGGCCTTGGCGCGCGGCAGCAAAAAGACCACCAGGGAGCCCAGAATCAGGGCATAGGCAACTTTCATCCAGGTATCCATTAATAATCCCCGCTCGTGATTAGGGTGGTGGCAAAAAAAACCCCGGTAGGCCGGGGTTTTATAGTGTGAAATAACGGCTTGATCAATCGTCGCCGCTAAAGGCGCCGAGAATATGCAGCAGACTGACAAAGATATTGTAGATGCTCAGATACATAGACACCGTTGCCAGAATGTAATTGGTCTCACCGCCGTTAATGATACGACTGGTATCATAGAGAATAAAACCACTCATGATCATGATCACTGCTGCAGAGATCGCCAGTGATACAGCCGGTATCGCCAGGAAAATATTCACAATCGCTGCAATCAGGACCACCATAAAGCCCGCAAACAACATGCCGCCCAAAAAGCTGAAATCCTTCTTTGTGGTTAGCGCATAGGCTGACAGGCTCAGGAAGATGATCCCTGTACCGCCCAGGGCTGTCATGACAACCTGTCCACCATTGGTCATGGCTAGATACTGGTTCAGGATTGGTCCCAGACCAAAGCCCATCAGGCCTGTGATGCCAAAAACCACGCCGATACCGGCGGCAGAATTGGCCGTGCGGGGCAGGACAAACCAGATTAGCACGATAGAACCGACAAACGAGAGCAGGTGTGCCATTGGACCCATCTGGAAGGCCATCGATACGGCCGCCATTGCCGCGCTGAAGAGCATGGTCATGGACAATAGGGCATAGGTGCTGCGCAGGACCTTGTTGGTTTCCAGTGCCGATCCCGCTGTGCGGGTAACTTGCTGTGGATAAGGATTCATAGTGTATTTCAATCTCCGTGTGTCAGAATCAATAGTAATATAGGGGCAGAAGCTGTCGAAAACAAGCCCTGAGCGCCCATCTTTGTTGGCTGATAAGCGTAGTTATTTTATGGGATTAGTAATTAAAGCTGGTAAATAAATCGGCAAATCGGGTAAAATCTTGCGCTGGATTTCATTGGCGGCACTGGCTGATGTGAGAAACGCCGAATAATGTACCGGGAACCGGTGCCCAGCAGGATTTATAAGTACTGGAAATATAGAAATACAATCAGTTTAGGAGAGGTGGCAGAGTGGTCGAATGCACCGGTCTTGAAAACCGGCAAGGGTTTATAGCCCTTCCAGGGTTCAAATCCCTGCCTCTCCGCCATTTACAATAAAAGAGCCTGTTGGCTCTTTTTTTATAAAGCGATTGGATCATTATACACATTATTTCGCGTGTAACTGTCCGGTTTCATGGTCGGCAATAACCTGCGCCCCAAGTAACAGGATGATAGCGCCGGTTTCAATGATCAGTAGTAGTATGATAACGCTTGCAAGCGTGCCATAGATCAGATTCACCTGTGAAATGTTGCTATACCAGAATGCCAGGATTTGCCGGGTTATCTCCCACAGCAAGGCGGCGCTGATGCCGCCGATGGCGGCATGTTTGAGTGATGTTTTGCCAACAGGCATGACAAGATAAAATGAGATTAATAATAGCGTTTCACTGATAAACCCGGTCATGAAGTTAATCGGGGCGCCGCTAGTGTCCGGTAATGGCAGACTTTGCATTATGGCAGTGTTTTTAATTATGGCATAGGCGGCGTCTACGGTAGCGATTATGCCTATAGCTATAGCGATGGCGAAGACATACAAATAAGGCAGGATCAGGTTCACCACGGAATGTCTTTTGGCCCTGTCACTACGATGGGCGAAGATGACTTGCAGGGCATTCTCAACCATGCGAAAAGCCAGGCCGCTGAACAGGATCAGGGTAAAGATACCTATACCACCAATCAGTTCCGGCAGGTTGATTGCCTGTTTGACCTGAATCATGATCATGTCGCTTGCATTTGGAGTCATCAGGCTTAAATAATGATGCAGGGTTTCCAGTAGCAGGTCCTGATCTATAAGGCTGGACAATAACAGCAGTATCAAGGCCAGTGCCGGGATAATCGATAGCAGGGCATAGTAGGCAATGGCGCCTGCCAGTAACAGGCCATTGTTATAGTAAAAATGTTTGAGCACCCCCAGCAAAAATTGCATCAGATTACTCAGGGTTGGTGTTGTCATGTATCGGTGCTTACTTTGTTGTGGTGTTTACACTGCTGATTCAGTATTACCTCCTCAGGGGCGGGGTTGTGTTCAGGGCATGTTGTTGAGGAACCTCGGAAGTTTCGCGTCGACTGTCAGGGCGTGTGATGTCAGCCACAGTTTCAAAAATTCCAGCGCGGCACTCAGGTCGATTGTTTGGTCTTGATCCCGGCCTTGTACCAGGTTCTCGTCAAATTCAATGAAGAACATGGCGGTTCCTTGTGTATTTTTTGTATTAGTGAGCCTAGCCGGGTGGCGTCAAAGAGTGTGATTTGCCCTGCCAGACCTAGCTACAATTTATGCCTTCTGGATAATAAGTCAAGAAATCTGTTGCCGGCCAGGGCCGGATGTTTAAGGCTGGATAGTGCTGAGTGTGCTGGCGTGAGGCCGATGATCGGCTGTGTGTGATATGCCTGTGTGTGCCGGGCAAGGGCTCGCCCGGCACACAAGACATGATTACGCTATTTCTTGCTTTCGCGTTCCTTGACTTCCTTGATGACTTCTTCGGCCACATTTTTTGGGCAGGCCAGGTAGTGCGAGAATTCCATGGAGAACTGACCACGGCCGGAGGTCATGGTGCGCAGGTCACCAATATAGCCGAACATTTCACTCAAGGGGCAATCGGCCTTGATGCGTACACCCGTGACACCGGCTTCCTGTGACTTGATCATGCCGCGGCGCCGGTTAAGATCACCAATTACATCACCGACATGATCTTCAGGTGTGAAGACATCAACCTTCATGATCGGCTCCAGCAGTTGCGGGCCAGCCTTGGGCATGGTTTCGCGATAGGCGGCCTTGGCAGCAATCTCATAGGCTACGGCCGATGAGTCGACAGCATGGAAAGCACCATCCATCAGCGTTACCTTGAAGTCCAGGCAGGGAAAGCCGGCCATGACGCCTTTTTCCGTGCTGGCCAGGAAACCTTTTTCAATGGCGGGCCAGAATTCACGGGGTACGTTACCACCTGTGACCTTGGATTCAAATTCAAAACCGCTACCAGGCTCGTTAGGCTCTACAACATAATCAATCTTGGCGAACTGGCCTGAACCACCCGTCTGCTTTTTATGTGTGTAGCTGTCTTCGATGCGCTGGGTAATGGTTTCACGGTAGGCCACCTGCGGCTTGCCCACTTCAACATCAACGCCGTGAGTACGGCGCAGGATATCAACCTTGATGTCCAGGTGTAGTTCACCCATACCCTTGATAATGGTTTCACCACTGTCCTCATCCGTTTCCACGCGGAAGGATGGATCTTCTGCAATCATTTTACCAATGGCGATACCCATTTTTTCAGAGGCAGCCTTGTCTTTCGGGGCGATGGCAATCGAGATAACGGGGTCCGGAAAGACCATCGGCTCAAGTGTCGCTGGCTGTTTTGGATCACACAGGGTGTGACCGGTTTGGACATTTTTCATGCCCACCACGGCAACAATATCGCCTGCCTGCGCACCGTCGAGTTCGATACGCTCGTCGGCATGCATTTCCACGATACGACCGATACGTTCTGTTTTGCCGGTAAAGGAATTCATGACGGTGGAACCCTTTTCCAGTTTGCCCGAGTAGATACGGACAAAGGTCAGGGCGCCAAAACGGTCATCCATAATCTTGAATGCCAGGGCGCGCAGTGGTTTGTCGGGATCAACGATGGCGAATTCACCGGTCTCGTTACCTTCCAGATCCACCTCAGGTTGTGGTTTGACTTCGGTTGGGCATGGTAGATAGTCAATGACGGCATCCAGTACCAGCTGTACCCCCTTGTTCTTGAAGGCCGAGCCACAGTAGGTGGGGAAGAAATCGAGGTTAATGGTACCCTGGCGAATGCAGCGTTTGATGTCATCAATAGAAGGCTCTTCACCTTCCAGGTATTTTTCCATCAGATCATCGTCTTGCTCTACCGCTGTTTCGATGAGTTTTTCACGATATTCTGCGACCTTGTCCTGGTATTCTTCCGGGATATCAACGATCTCATAATTGGTTGGGTCACCCGAATCATCCCAGATCCAGGCCTTTTCAGTCAGCAGATCAATAACACCAACGAAGTCATCTTCGATGCCGATGGGCAGGGTCATTACCACTGGGTTGGCGCCCAGCACATCTTCTACCTGTTTAACCACGCGGTAGAAATCGGCACCCATACGGTCGAGTTTGTTGACAAAGATGATACGCGCAACCTCAGAATCATTCGCATAACGCCAGTTGGTCTCAGACTGTGGCTCTACGCCACCAGAGCCGCAGAATACACCGACACCACCATCCAGAACCTTCAGCGAACGGTATACTTCAATGGTGAAGTCAACGTGGCCCGGGGTGTCGATGATGTTGAAGCGATGATCCTTCCAGAAGCAGGTGGTTGCAGCCGACTGAATGGTAATACCACGTTCCTGTTCCTGTTCCATGAAATCGGTTGTGGCAGCACCATCGTGTACCTCGCCGAGTTTGTGAATCTTGCCGGTCAGCTTGAGGATGCGCTCGGTGGTAGTGGTTTTACCGGCGTCAACGTGGGCAAAGATACCGATGTTTCTATAAAGTGCTAGATCTGTCATGTTATTACTCTATTCTAGTTGGCATAAAATACGTTTATTGTGACATGCCTGTGGGCATGCCGTGTCTGGCCCTGCTGCTGGCCACGTTCACTTATCCCTGCGATATTACAGGACCGCAGAGTTAAAACCTTCGCTGTGGGTGAGACGGCGTCAGCTACCAGCGGTAGCCCAAGGACGATCATGGTGGCGGGGCGATGCCCTTCATTTATGTCCGGCCTTGAAAAAACCGCTATTTTAACCCGAAACCTTTGTAAAATAGAACAAATTTAATTCGGATGATGAAATTTCTCTCAGGGGCCTGTGAATGGATCATTTTTTGCCGATTCTTGCCCCTGTTGAGTGTGGATCTGCGGGTCAGGACGGTACGGCCCAGCTGAATCCCGGTTTTCCTGGTGTTATCCCTGAGTCATACGCTCAATATGTGCTGAGGCGGATAGCCGGAAGGTGAATACGTTATACTTTATGATCGTTTTGGCTGGCTGGTTCGGGTAGAGGCAGGATGTTGATTATATTACAGGTAGGTATTTATGATGCAGCCTGAGCGTCCCGCAGTCGTGTTTTTAATGGGCCCGACCGGTGCCGGCAAAACAGATATTGCCGTTGATCTCGTGGCGCAGCGGGCCTGTGACATTATCAGTGTCGATTCGGCCCTGGTTTTTAAAGGTATGGATATTGGGACGGCCAAGCCCGATGCAGCCGTGCTGGCGCGAGCCCCACATCGATTGATCAATATCTGCGATCCATCTGAGAGTTATTCTGCTGCCCGTTTTCGTGTTGACGCCTGTGCTGAGATTGAGTCTATTCTGGCACAGGGGCGTATACCACTGCTGGTGGGAGGGACCATGTTGTATTTTCGGGCGCTGGCCAATGGTTTGAGTAAATTGCCGGCAGCCGATGTGTCACTCCGGCAGCGGCTGGAGTCACAGGCCCGTGACCATGGCTGGGCCGCCATGCATGAGCGCCTGCTGGCGTTGGATCCGTTGGCGGGAGAACGTATCCACCCCAATGATCCACAAAGAATTTTACGGGCGCTGGAGGTGTACGAGATGACCGGCACACCCATGTCGATATTACAGGGACAGTCTGAACCGCTGCCTTACCGTATAATCAGGCTGATTGTGGCCCCGCAGGAGCGGGCTGAGTTGCATCGGCGTATCGAGCGACGTTTTCATCAGATGATGGCGCAGGGTTTTCTGGCAGAGGTTGAGGGGCTGTTTCAGCGTGATGATCTTCATGCCGATCTACCATCGATGCGTGCCGTGGGATATCGTCAGTTATGGTCCCACCTGGCGGGTCATGAGGGGCTGGAGGTAGCCGTTCAGCGCGGGATCACCGCCACGCGGCAACTGGCCAAGCGCCAGCTGACCTGGCTGCGCTCCGAGCCGGAGGACGCAAAATGGTTTGATGGTGACAATAAAAATATGTTATCTAACATATTGAAAACTCTTGATGATGCCCAATTATAATAAATACAGGCAGCTGGATGTCCGGGGGTATTGGGGGAATACGTTGACCAGGTTATTGGTTTTTTACCCCCTTGAACTGTTATCTCTCTGAAATCACAGCGAAAAAGCCTAATAACAACAGGAGAATAATAATGGCCAAGGGGCAGTCTTTGCAGGACCCATTCCTGAATGCGCTTCGGAAGGAGCGGGTACCGGTATCAATATATCTGGTTAACGGTATCAAATTGCAGGGCCAGGTTGACTCATTTGATCAATTTGTCGTTTTGCTGAAAAACACGGTTAGCCAAATGGTCTATAAACATGCTATTTCGACGATTGTCCCAGCCCATAATGTCAAAATTCCCCAGGCCGATGCCGGTGACAGCTGAGGACCAGGTGCCTAATGCAGTCTAGTTATTGGTGCGGCCTTGTTTGAGCGGCCGCAGGTTGGTAATCAGGCAGTACTTGTTCATATCGATTTTCATGAATCGGCGTCACAGGAGAACCTTGAAGAATTCAGAGAGCTGGTGACCTCGGCTGGCGCCGCTATTGTGGAGCTGGTTTGCGGTAAGCGGCAAAAGCCGGATCCCCGATATTTTATTGGTAGCGGTAAGCTGGAAGAGATACGTCAGATTGCCGAGCAGGGTCAGGCCGATCTGGTAATTTTCAACCATAGTCTGAGTCCCGCCCAGGAACGCAACCTCGAGCAACATTTGCAATGCCGGGTTCTGGATCGCACGGGCCTGATCCTCGATATTTTTGCCCAGCGTGCTCAAACCTTCGAAGGTAAATTACAGGTGGAATTGGCGCAATTGCGCCATTTGTCCACACGCCTGGTGCGTGGCTGGACCCATCTGGAGCGACAGAAAGGCGGGATTGGTCTACGTGGACCGGGTGAAACCCAGCTCGAGACGGATCGTCGTCTGATCGGGGGCCGGATCAAGGCACTAAACCGGCGTCTGGACAAGGTGTGCCAGCAACGTGATTTACGGCGCAAGGCGCGACGCAAGTCTTCGGTCCGCACCCTGTCTCTGGTTGGCTATACCAATACCGGTAAATCGACCCTGTTCAATCAGCTTACGGGAGCCGGGGTTTATGCCGCTGACCAGTTGTTTGCAACGCTGGATCCGACCTTGAGACGCCTGAATTTACCCGGTATCGGTGAGGTGATTCTGGCCGATACGGTTGGTTTTGTTCGTCACCTGCCCCATGGTCTGGTGGCGGCTTTTCGGGCCACGCTGGAGGAAACTGTCGAGGCCGATTTGTTACTGCATGTTATTGATGCCCATGATGAAGCACGTCATGACTGCATCGCGCAGGTAAACAATGTCCTGGCCGAAATCGGTGCCGATGACATTCCTCAGATTGAGGTCATGAACAAGATCGATCTATTGGAAGATACCCCGCCCCATGTCGAACGGAGCGAGGATGGCCGGATTCGGCGGGTATGGCTGTCGGCACGGGAAGCCCGGGGGCTGGATTTGTTACAGCAGGCTATTGCTGAATGTCTGTTGCCCGAGGGTCAGGTACCGGATCCAATGACCCCGGCCGTTTCCGGTAAACCCCAGATGCGTCAATTACGCCTGTTACCAAATGCGGCACGCCTGCGTGCCCGCTTGTTTGAGTGGGACGTTGTACGCCATGAAACAACCAACGAGGCCGGGGAATGGCTGGTAGATGTAGAAATCAGTCCGGGTTTGATAGCCTACCTGGAGCAGCAGGACGGATGTTACATAAACGAATCGAGCCAATAAAAAACGCAAATGCTTGAGATGTCAGGCGCGGCAACCTACAATCACGAGCCATGACCTTTGATAACAGTATAATGCCAGGCAATCATTAAGGATGATTCCAGCTGACCGAGTCAGCGGCACAATGAGATATAGTCAATACGAATAACCAGGGATGCATAATAAGATAATGCGACGTACTAAAAAGACGAATAACACCAGCCATGAGATGGCCTGGAATGAGCCGGGTGGTTCTCAGGACGATAAAGACCCGTGGGGTAGTCGTGGCGGTGACCAGGGGCCACCGGACCTTGATGAGGTGGTGCGGAAGCTGCAGCAGAAATTCAACAGTCTGTTTGGTGGTGGCAAGTCGGGCGGCAGTGCTGGCGGCGGCAGCAGTAGTGGTCCAGGTTCCAAAGGCCTCAGTATGCTGGTAGTTGTCGGCCTGATTTTGTGGGGTCTGTCGGGGCTGTACATTGTTGATGAAGGAAACCGTGGTGTTGTTTTACGTTTTGGTGAATACACTGCGACGGCAACCTCAGGTTTGCACTGGCATATCCCGTATCCGATTGAACAGGTTGAGATCGTTAATGTCGAAGAAATTCGTAACGTCGAGGTGGGTTATCGCAGCACCCTGACAGGTCAGGGTGGTGGTCGATCAGTACCGCGTGAGGCGCTGATGCTGACGCAGGATGAAAACATCATCGACATCAAGTTTGCCATTCAATACCGCATTAAGGATGCCCGTGATTATCTGTTTAATGTCAGTGATCCGGATGAAACCCTGCATCAGGCAACCGAGAGTGCGGTTCGTGAAATCATCGGAAAAAGCACGATGGATTTTGTGCTGACCGAAGGCCGGAGCGAGATTGTGGCCCGCGCAGAACAGCTGATTCAGGACATCGTTGATCGTTATAAATCGGGGCTGCAGTTAACCAGTGTCAACATGCAGGATGCCCAGCCGCCGGAGCAGGTGCAGGCGGCCTTCAGTGATGCGGTCAAGGCGCGTGAGGATGAGGTGCGTTTGAAAAATGAGGCCGAGGCCTATGCCAATGATGTGTTACCCAAGGCACGTGGTGCCGCAGCACGTATGATGGAAGAGGCCAATGCCTACAAAGATCAGGTAATTGCCCAGGCTGAGGGTGAGGCCAGTCGCTTCACGCAGGTACTGGCTGAATACAAGAAGGCCCCCGAGGTGACGCGGCAGCGTCTATATATAGATGCCATCGAAGGGGTGATGGATCAGAGCAGCAAGGTAATGATCGATGTTGAAGGCGGTAATAATCTGTTGTATTTGCCACTGGATCGAATGATCCAGCAGGGGTCTATGGATATGCCTATGGCTTCGGATAGTCTGACACCATTGTTGGCGCCGACACGATCCTCTTCACAAGGCGCTATTGACCAGAATAATCAGCGTATGCGTTCATCGCTGCGCACGAGGGAGGCACGTTAATGGACCAGGGTAAAAAACTAGTGTTTCTGGCGCTGGGCTTCATTGCTGTGATGGTGCTTTCGGCATCGGTATTTACAGTCAAGGAGTGGGAGCGAGCGGTACTGTTTCGCCTGGGTGAAATCGTAAAAACCGATTATGATCCTGGCCTGCATTTCAAAATGCCGTTTATTAATAATGTGCGTAAATTCGATGGTCGTATCCTGACCCTGGATGCCGATCCGGAACGCTATCTGACAGCAGAAAAGAAAAACGTGATTGTCGATTCGTTCGTCAAATGGAAGATTGATGATGTGGCCGCCTATTATACGGCAATGGGTGGTGATCAGTTGCGGGCCAATCTACGTCTGTCGCAGATCATCAAGGACGGTCTGCGCGGTGAGTTTGGTAAACGTACAATTCAGGAAGTTGTATCCGGCGAGCGGCAGGAAATTATGGATGTCCTGACCCTCAATGCCGAACAGCAGGCCGCCAGTCTGGGCATCAAGGTGGTTGACGTGCGTATTAAACGTATCGATCTGTCAGAAGAGGTCAGCAGCTCGGTGTTCCGGCGTATGGAAGCTGAACGTGATCGAACAGCCAAGGAATTACGTTCTCAGGGTGCCGAGGCAGCCGAGCGTATTCGTGCCGGTGCCGATCGCAAGCGTACCGTAACCCTGGCGGATGCCTATCGCGATGCCGAGCAGATACGCGGTGAAGGGGATGCCAAGGCGTCGGATATCTATGCCCAGGCCTATAACCGCAATCCGGAATTTTATGCCTTTTACCGTAGTATTAATGCCTATCAGTCCGCATTCAGGAACAAAGCCGATATGTTGGTGCTTGACCCAGATACTGATTTTTTTAAGTATTTCAATAGCATGAAGGGTGGTGCGAAATAAGGGACAGTATGGCGCGAGCGCTGCTTGTGGTGTCTAGGGTTTGCGTTTGATGTGGGATGACTTGTGGGCGGCGCTGGCCCTGATGCTGGTGATAGAGGGCATATTACCTTTTTTGAGTCCACGTTCCCTGCGTGAAAGTCTGCTGCGTATGGGGCAGGTGCATGATCGTAGCTTACGGCTACTGGGGCTGGGTAGTATGATAGTGGGTGTTGTGTGGCTTTATCTGCTAAAATAGCCGCTTATTGATTTCTGATAACCCTGCAAATGATTGGTGCCAAGCGAAATTATGGGGTTGCCAACGGAGCAACCAGATAGTTACGGATACGACCTGATGACTGATTCCCTTCAGAGTGATAACCGCTGGGATGCCGGTGAGCGCTGGCTGCTGCCCGAAGGTGTAGAGGAATATCTGCCACAGCAGGCCGAACGACTCGAATCGCTGCGTCGGGAGTTGTTGAACCTGTTTCACAGCTGGGGTTATGAGCTGGTCATCCCACCATTAATTGAATATCTGGAATCCCTTTTAGTTGGTGCCGGTCACGAGCTGGATATTGAAACCTTCAAACTGATTGATCAATCAACAGGTCGTTTAATGGGTGTGCGTGCGGATATGACGCCGCAAGTGGCGCGTATAGATGCTCATCGTCTGCGCCGGGAATCACCGTCCCGATTATGTTATCTCGATACCGTATTGTTGACGCGGCAGGATGGTTTTGCCCGTTCCCGTACCCCCTTGCAGCTGGGTGCTGAGCTCTATGGTCATGCGGGTATCGAAAGTGATATCGAGATGTTGCGCCTGATGACCGAGACCCTGAGGGTGACGGGTCTGAGCGAATTTTATCTGGATCTTGGGCATGTGGGGATATTTCGGTCACTAACCCGTCAGGCACAGCTAAATGATGATCAGGAGCAGGTTTTATTTGATGCCCTGCAGCGCAAGTCCAAACCAGAGATTGAAGAATATCTTGGCGCAATCAATATCGATAGTGAGCTGCGGCGTATGCTGATCGGCTTGATTGAGCTCAATGGTGATTACGCCGTGCTGGATGAGGCACAGTCGACCCTGGCCGGGGCCGGGCGCGATGTGCAGCAGGCACTGGATAACCTGCAGTGTATTGCGCGCATGGCCCGGTCACAGCTGGCCCAGGTGCCGATCCATTTTGACCTGGCCGAATTACGTGGTTACCGTTATCAATCCGGTGTTGTGTTTGCTGCCTTTGCGCCCGGTCATGGTCAGGAAATAGCCCGGGGTGGACGTTATGACGAGATCGGCCGTTTGTTTGGCCGGCCGCGCCCGGCGACCGGGTTCAGTTCCGATTTGAAAACACTCATGGCCTTGAGTCCGCCGCAGACCTATGCCCCGCGGGCCATTTTTGCCCCAGCCTCGGAGTGTGAAGCCTTGCAACGCAAGATCGCGCAGCTGCGGCAGCAGGGCGAGCGTGTTATCGGTGAACTACCGGGGCAGGCCGGTACGCTGGCTGATCTGGGTTGTGACCGACGTCTGGAAAAAAATGCTGGTGAATGGTCGGTGGTTACGGCTGATGTGGTGTAAGCACTGACTTGTGCTTAACATCATTGAATATTGGTGTGGATGAATTAAACATAGCTGGAATGAAAAATGGGTAAACAAGTCGTCATAATCGGATCCCAATGGGGTGATGAGGGTAAGGGTAAGATCGTTGATTTGCTGACCGATCAGGTGTCGGCAGTGGTGCGTTTTCAGGGTGGTCACAATGCCGGCCATACGCTGGTGATTGATGGTGAAAAAACCGTTCTGCATCTGATACCGTCCGGTATTCTGCGTGACAATGTCCGCTGTCTGATCGGTAATGGTGTGGTGTTATCTCCCGAAGCCCTGCTGGAAGAGATTGAAATGCTTGAGGCCAGGGATGTACCGGTACGGGAGCGACTGGGCATCAGTGGTGCCTGCCCGTTAATACTGCCCTGTCATATTGCCCTGGATCAGGCGCGCGAAAAGGCGCGTGGCAGTGCCGCTATTGGAACCACCGGACGTGGCATTGGCCCGGCTTATGAAGACAAGGTGGCGCGGCGTGGAGTGCGTTTATCAGACCTGTTTCATCGTGAACGTTTTGCGGCAAAACTGGGAGAAATGCTGGATTATCACAATTTTGTACTGCAGCATTATTACAAGGCCGAGACGATGGATTTCCAGCAGGTACTGGATCAGGCCCTGTCCTTTCAGGACGTGCTGCAGCCACTGGTGGTTGATGTGCCGGAGCTGGTTTATCAATACCAGAAAAACGGTGACAGTGTGTTATTTGAAGGGGCCCAGGGTACCTTGCTCGATATCGATCATGGTACCTATCCCTACGTAACATCATCGAATACTACGGCGGGTGGCGCATCTACCGGCAGTGGTATGGGGCTGCTGAATTTTGATTATGTTGTTGGTATTACCAAGGCCTACACAACCCGGGTAGGTTCCGGTCCGTTTCCGACCGAGTTGTTTGATGAGCTGGGCGGGCACCTGGCCAAACGAGGTCATGAGTTCGGTTCGACTACGGGCAGGCCGCGCCGTTGTGGCTGGTTTGATGCGGTTGCCCTGCGTCGCGCAGCCCAGATAAACAGTATCTCCGGTCTGTGTATTACCAAGCTTGATGTCCTTGATGGTCTGGATACCATTCGTATGTGTGTTGGTTACCGCCAGGATGGTGAGGTCAGTGTGACCCCGCCGGATGGTGCGGAGGCCTTTGCCGGTTGTGAACCGGTTTATGAAGATTTTCCGGGCTGGAGCGAGTCAACCGTGGGTGTTAAACGTTATGAGGATCTGCCCGAGGCGGCGCGTTCCTATCTGAAGCGTATCGAAGAGTTTGTTGAAACGCCGGTTGATATTGTTTCAACGGGTCCTGATCGTGAAGAGACCATTGTCCTGCGTCATCCATTTGATTCAGATATTTAGCTGTAAGGCGGTCCGTCACCAGCAAGACCTGCTTATTGCAAACCTTTTACCCGCATTGAATGGCCGGCCGCGATCATATCGAGCATGATTGCGGCCAGAGTATTCATCTTTAATGCGGCTTATGGCAGCACCAGCATTATTTCCCTGTCCGTTTCCTGAAACCTGGTATGAGCCTTCTATAACTTGTTATGTTTGTGTGACTGGATATAGGTGCCGGCTATCAGTCCGATGATAATGCCTGTCGCCAGGACAAAGAAGATCATCAGTGCGCGTGAGGTGCTGAATTCCCAAAACAGGAAATTAATACTGACAACCGAGGCATTTTGCAGCGTGAATAACACCAGTAATAATAGCAGGATGAGGCCGATAATAAGTTTTGTATGTTGCATGGTCAGTTCTTCCTGTGGTTGCCATCAATTGGTATGTTTAGTGGCTTTTAACGTTCAATGGTGTAGAGCAGGTCGGCCCCCTGATACTCGCCGCTTTCACCCTTTAGCTGCCATTTATCCGAAAGCCTATAACGAACACTGAAGGTATTGAAGGCTTCGATCAGGCCGACGCCATAACTGACATAGAGTTTTGATGACAGGTAACGGCCGATCACCAGCGAGGCCTGCTCGCCGCTGTCGCTGCTTTCCACGCGCATTTCATCCAGCCCGAAACGGTCACCCAGGGTACGGGCAAGCTTATCACCGCCGCTCAGGCCCAGCGCCAGTGCCGCCTTGGCCATCATGGCGCCTTCCTCACCGGAGGTGTTTTCGATGGTGTGCCCGAGCAACAGATAGGCCATGGCATCGGTTTGGCCCGTCGCCGGGATGGAAAAAAGTTCTATCTGCGGTTGTTTCAGGCTGCCGCGTACCTTGAGGCCGGCAGTGACTTCACCGATATGACGTACGGCGCGGAAATCAAGGCCGGGATTGCCCAGCGGACCACCCGTATAAAGTAGTCGACCATGTTCGACATCAAGACGTTGACCATAGGCGCGGTAACGTCCTTCCGGCACGCTCAGTTCACCCGTGGCGGTGGTCAAATAGCCGGGTTCATCATGCAATAATAAGGCGCCACTAAAACGTCCTTCAAAGCCAAATCCGTAAAAATGGATCCGATCACCCAGGGTGATTCTCACCCGGGTAGAGATTAACCATTTTTCCTCTGCACCCTGATCTTCACCGATAATCACGCTATCCTCTGAAACCTGAACGGCGGTGGTGATATCCTTTGGCTGCAACCTGGCAGAGGGGATATGAATCTTGCCTTCGATATGAATGTTTTTCTGTTTCAATGAGACTTGCAGGTCCGGAGACACGAGTACGCGTGCCTCCGGAATGTGTGCTACTGCAAAGGCCTCGCCTTTGATGCTCATTTTTGTCGGCCAACCCGCATCCCTGTCTAAAGCAGTTTGCCCGGAGATATTGAGTGTTCCTTCACCGGAGCGGGCGGTGAGACGGAAGTTTAGTTTTGCCATCGCTTCAGTCTGGCACTGCAGGTTAATCCGATCGATGACGAGATCCAGTCGTGGTATGTTCACGGCGCCGTCGCGCAGGTTTATTTTTCCAGAGAGGCGGGGTTGTGCCAGTGTGCCGGAAGCCGCAAGATTGAATTCTACCTTGCCCTGAAGATTCTGGGCCTCAGGTATCAGTGCGCCGATCAAACCCGGGTTATGAGTAATGAGCTGGGCCTCGGCCTGCAGTTCCTGATGTTGAAGATCAATTGACAATAAATTTGCCCGCGGTAAAACGACGCGGCCATTGAAGTGATCGTTGTTGCTGATGGCTAATCTAGCTTGTGCACTGAGACCCTGGTCAGTCAACGTGATACTAATGGCACCACCCTGGTATTGCCAATGATCACGTTCACCTTCGAGCAAGGGGTAGCTCGCAGCACCTGCTGATAGTGTGATGTCAGCCGAACCGCTGATTGCTGCTGGCTGGTAGTCGATCCTGGCCCTGGCATCGGCATGGCCTTCCAGTTGCAAGTCTGCCGGTAACCATGGGCCCAGCAGTTGTAAGGGTATTTGGCTGCCATTAACGTTGGCCTGCCAGTTGATATTATTCTTTTGCGCGGAGATACAGATGTTGCTTGTATTGTTGTGCCAACATAACGGTTCCAGTGTTATATCGCCACTATCGACATCGATAGCCACCACCTTGTTGAGGCGCCAGTCGGTGAATTGTTTGCTACTGATGTCTGCCTGCTCTATTTTTCCGCGCCACCCCTGGGCAGTGGTCTTGCCTGTTATCGCCAGCTGTGCTGTGAAGGCATCGGCTGTCATCGTGGCAGCCATATGCCCATTATGGTTGCTGATCAGCAATGACTGTAAGGCATAGTCATTAACCATTATTGTTTGTGCGTCAAGATCGATTTCCGCCTGCTGCCATTGCGGCCACTGTAGAGCCAATGAGCCGCTAACCGTTTCAACACGGTTGCTGCTGTTCAGGCTGAGTGACTGGCCGTTAAAACTGGTACGGATGCTGGGAGTATTTCGCGGGCCGACGACACTGCCGGTAAGCTGCAGTTGCCCCCCGGCTCCCGGAACAAGTTCGGCCAGGTCGGTTGCCTTAATGCTCCATTCCATTGTTACAGCATCCGCTATGCGACCCTGGGCCGAGAGTTGTGAACCCCCTGAGGTAAACTCGAGATAACTGACATCCAGTCCGTTGTTGCGCCAGTCCATGTGGCTGCTGAGCTTAACTGGATAATCCCTTAAGGTGCCTCGCATGTTACTGATGTCTGCCGTGGCGCTCAGTTGATTATCTGTAAATTGACCACTGGTACTAATCCGGGCATGTAGTTGTCCTGGCCATTGGGGCCACAATACGGCCGGGTTGATATTGCTGGCATTGACCTGCGCCTGCCAGGTCAGTTGTGGTGTCCAGCTTAGTTGACCTTTGGCATTGGTCTCGCCGTTCAGGGCATCGACACGTAATGAATGAAAATTGATGGCCTCCAGATTACCTTCTGCACTGGCATACCAGTTTGCATCGAACTGTGGCCAGGGGTTGCTGCTGGCCAGGCCCAGGTGGTAGTGATTCAGATTACCTGTGATCCAGCCGCTGCCGCCTGGGCTGCTGAAACGGGGAGTCTCGTTAAGTGGCCAGCGCAGGTTTTGCCAATCCAGGGCCACTGCGATGTTGCCTCCTTCGTCTGTGGCCAGCCATTCACCACGACTATGGATAACCATGTCTTGGCTTTTTACCCGGGCATTCCAGCTGGGTTCCACCAGTAGATCTTTTAGTTCGGCATCGATAATCAGTGGTAGTTTACCGGCAAGTTTTTGTTGCAGATGGGTCAAGTTAAGATTGCCGCTCAGTTTCCCGTTGCCTTTGATAATCTCACTGGCAGGAAGATGATACTGCCAGACCAGGTTTAACTCATGCGGGTAGTTGTCAGTGGTTTGAATTTTACCGTTGACTGAGAGATTGAAATTGTCGGCAGCAACGTGGAACTGGACAATATCTATTTGACTGATGTTACTGCTGGCGCTGAGTTTGAGCTGCTGTAGTGCATAGTTTTTCCCGTTCTGGCTGACATGCAGGTCACGAATAAACACATCATCCAGCACCAGGTGCCAGGGAAGTATTATCGTGGGCAGGCTCAAGGGTTTGTTGCTATCTGTAGATGGTGGCAGTGTGATACTAACGGTTTGCACCGCGATATGTTTGATTTCGAGGCTGGCGGCCAGTAGCGCGCCCGGGCTCCAGTTCACTTCAGCCCGGTCGATGTTGATCAGTATGCCATCCTGTTGGTAAGCCAGGCCCCTGATCGTAACCGGTCCAATCAGACGGCCCTCTAATGAGTCCAGCGTTATTTGAGCATCCACAAGTGGTGCCAGTTGCTGATAGCTCCAGCGCAGGCCACTTTCCGTCATTATCAGCCAGCCCGATAGCAGGATTGCTGGTAACAACAGCATGGAAATAATGATGGCGCTTATGCGCTTCATAAATCGGGCCCGATATTGATATGTAAGCGCCATGGTCGGCCATCGCGGCTAATCGCGCTGGCAAGATCAAAACGCACTGGCCCAATCGGTGAACGCCAGCGCCAGCCGATGCCGGCGCCGCGCTCAAGTTTGTCATCAATGTTGTCAATGGCATTGCCGGCGTCATAGAAGGCGGCGACCCCCCATTTGTCACTGAGGCTATGTTCTAGTTCGATGCTGCCGACCATCAGGTTTTTACCGCCGACGATCACCCCGCTACCATCCACTGGACCCAATGACTGGTAGGAATAACCACGTACACTTTGTGAACCACCGGCGAAAAAACGCACCGATGAGGGTAGTTGATGAAACGCCTGGGTCCAGGTTCCTCCGAGTCGGCCATGGGTGATTATACGATTACGACTGCCCAGTGGCGTGATGGCCTTGATGCCACCCTGAAGTTGGGCAAAACTGGTGTCGGAGGCCAGTTGCTGGCTGGCACCGCGCAGGCCTATATCAAATCGCAGGCCATCCAGCGTATAGATAAAGTTTCGCCCCCAGGTTCGGCTCCAGTTGGCGCCTGGCATAATCAGCAAGGATTGGCCCCGGTCATTACCAACAACAAATTTTTCCTGTTGATAGGTGATGGAAACTGACTCACGCCAGGCAGCGCGGCTGCGATTAAGGCTGGCGCCGATGGTGCGTACGGTGCTGTCACTGGTGTCGGTTTTTTCGTTAATGACCCCGCTGCTGTAGATAATCTGGTCTGTCCGGGGATTGAGTACCGGAACCCGGTAGTGTGCCCTGACGCTGAAACCCACCTCGGTAAGTCTGGCTTCGGTGTTAAAACGATGGCCGCGACGATTGACACGGGGGACCTCCCAGCCAACTTTTGTCCGCGCGCCGGTATCGGTGCCGTAACCGAGGCCAAGGCTGAAGCGGTGATGTTTACGTGGAGTCAAAGCGATATTGACCGGGACTTCATTGCTATTGGCATCGGGCTGCATGGGGGAAACCTCCACGCTTTGAAAGTAGTCACTGTCATTGAGCGACTGCTGTAGATCAAGCAATTTATTCAGCGAATAGGGATCGCCTCTTTCAAAGGGGATATAGCGGTGTAATAAGCCGCTCGTTAATATGTTCTGTTCCAGCCGGATTTCACCAAAGCGGTAGCGCGGGCCACTGTCATAATGAAGATGGATATGGGCCTGGTAACGCTCGAGATTAATGTCGATTCGGTGTTCGACGAAGTGGGCGTTGAAATAGCCACGCTCGACAGCCAGTTTGGCCAGGTCATTTTTGATGCTGTCATAGAGGCGGTGGTTGAGGGTGTCGCCCTTGTGTAGAGGAAGGTTCTTTTTGAAATCCTGGAATTCCGGGTCTGTTTCTATTGGCCCCGTAAGAGTGAAATTGACCTCGACGATGGGAAGCGCTGGGCCGGGGTCGATGTGATAAGCTGCTATCCAGTTTTCCTCTGAGTTTTTATTTAATGAGCCGTGAATAACAGGCCGGTAGTACCCGAATGGTTGCAAGGCCCTGGTGATCTCCTGCGTTGCTTTGTTATGCAGGCGCTGCAGGCGACCTTCGCTCAGTAGGGTATTGTTTTTTTGTTGCTCGATGCTTAAAAACAGTCGGGCATTATCGGCTAAAACACCACTAATACCTTGTATATCTACGCTGATATTGAGTTGGGCGTAAGTGCTTGTGGTATATAAGCCGAGCAAAATGATAGCCAGCCATTGCCGCAGCGTGTACATCCAGTTGTCCTTGAGATAAAAGTACAGTCCTAGTTTGACAGCTTACTCGCTAATTATATAATCGGGCTTTCCGGGTTGGGTGAGGGGATTGATTCTGGTGAATGAGTCTCGTGGAACTCGTCGACCTTGGTTTCAATAGCCTGTATGTCCTCAAAACGGGCAATGTGATACAGTGCATCGCCTTCGTTGACCAAAGGCAGATTGGTTCGTCCGATCACAATGCCGCTGAACGAGGCAACAATCTTTGATTCTGTTTCACCAAAGGGGTCGGCGACAACCCCCAGTAAGGTACCTTTTTTTACCCGTCCACCCAATGGCACCAGAGCCCTGAGTATACCACTGTCCGCAGTTCTTACCCACGAGCTGGAGCGGGCGACAAAGGATTCAGTCTGGCGTTTTGCCTTGCGCTTTGAGGGTGGCAGCATTTCCAGAGTGCGCATGACGTTGATAATGCCTTTGACACCGGCGCGGATCGAAACCTCATCAAAGCGCAGGGCCTCACCGGCCTCATACAGCAGCATCGGAATGCCAAACTCGGCGGCAGATTCGCGGAGTGAACCATCGCGAACATTGGCAGAAATAATGACCGGGACCTCGAAGGCCCGCGCCAGTTTTTCTGTCTCACTATCATCCAGGTTGGCACGAATCTGGGGCAGATTGGTACGGTGTATGGCACCGGTATGAATATCTATGCCATGAGTACTTTTGGCGACAATTTCCTGCATAAATATATGGGCCAGCCGAGCGGCCAGTGACCCCTTGTCTGAGCCCGGGAAGGTGCGGTTCAGGTCGCGGCGGTCAGGGAGGTAGCGCGAGTGGTTTATGAGACCATGGACGTTGACGATGGGCACGGCAATCAATGTGCCCCGCAGCCGTTTTAAGGCCGGCAGCTTCAACAGGCGACGAATGATTTCAACGCCATTGATCTCGTCACCATGGATGGCCGCGCTGATGAACAGGCGGGGCCCGTGTTGTTTGCCGCAGATGACATGGACCGGCATGGTCATTGGTGCATGGGTATATAAACGGCCAACGGGGATGTCAATAGTGGTGCGTGCACCGGCCTTGATCTTAACGCCATTGATAGATAGCTGTTCGTTGTTCACGTGAATTAACCCTTGCCTCGTGTCTGGGATTTATTGGGGCGGGCATTTTTTTCGATAAACTGGATAATCATAGTAGCGACATCTTTACCCGTGGCAGTTTCAATGCCTTCGAGTCCAGGAGATGAGTTGACCTCCATGACCAGCGGGCCACGTTCTGAACGGAGCAGGTCCACACCGGCAACATTGAGCCCCATGATTTTGGCGGCTTTTAATGCGGTAGCTCTTTCAGCAGGTGTAATCTTGACCAGGGAGGCCGTGCCGCCGCGATGCAGGTTGGAACGAAACTCACCTTCCGGGGCCTGGCGTTTCATCGCTGCGACGACCTTGTCACCCACAACAAAACAGCGGATGTCCGCACCGCCGGCTTCCTTAATGTATTCCTGTACCATGATGTTGGCCTTCAGACCCATGAAGGCCTCAATGACACTTTCCGCCGCTTTTCTGGTTTCCGCCATAACCACCCCGATACCCTGGGTACCTTCGAGTAATTTGATAACCAGAGGCGCGCCTCCGACCATCTTGATCAGATCCTGGATATCATCAGGGTCATTGGCATAACCCGTGCTAGGTAGACCAACCCCTTTTCGAGCCAGGAGTTGTAACGAACGTAATTTGTCACGCGAGCGGGTGATGGCAACGGACTCGTTCAGGGGGTAGGCCCCCATAACCTCGAATTGTCTTAATACCGCTGTACCATAAAAGGTCACAGAGGCGCCAATACGGGGGATGACAGCATCGAAGTTGGACAGGCACTCACCTT
>Ga0316190_10000664_pt1 | contig 24145 bp, 19 predicted proteins | sample Eddworburrow2_MG_FD_204929 | JGI IMG/M metagenome (GOLD analysis project Ga0316190, IMG submission 204929) | Coastal sediment microbial communities from Maine, United States - Eddy worm burrow 2 | ecosystem: Environmental > Aquatic > Marine > Coastal > Sediment | place: USA: Maine | collected... | reverse complement strand
GGAATCATGAGCATTGTCGGCGAATCATCCGTCAGGGAATAGTCATACGTAGACGAGAACACATAGCCAGGGTCAGTGGATGAAAATCTTGCAAACTCAGAGCTTCACCATCGTGGCACATTCAGTGCGGTGTTATATTTGGCTGGGTCTATAGGTTTGGAGGACGTTAGTGGACATTCACTTTACACCCTGCGAAGCACGCGTGATCGGTTGCCTGCTTGAAAAGCATCGCACCACCCCTGAACATTACCCGCTTTCACTCAATGCACTCACCAATGCATGCAACCAGAAGAGCAGTCGCGATCCGGTGCTGGAACTCGACGAGGCTACGGTGCAGGATACGATCGATGCCCTGATGAAGAAGTGCTATGTTAGCGAGAAGAGCGGCTTCGGCAGTCGCGTCAGCAAGTATCAGCACCGGTTCTGCAATACCGAATTCGGTACCCTGAAGTTTTCTGAGCAGGAGCTCGGTATTGTGTGCGTGTTGCTGCTGCGCGGCCCCCAGACACCGGGTGAACTGCGGACACGCACCGAGCGTCTGTGCAAATTTCAGGATAGTCATGAGGTCGAGTCGATTCTCAATCAGCTTATGCAGCGTGACGATGGTCCCTTTGTGGCGAAGCTTCCCCGCGAACCGGGAAAGCGTGATGCCCGCTTTGCACATCTGTTTGGCAGCGAGATAGAAATGAGCAAGGTTGCTGTACCTGTAGATGCGATGTCAGCCAGGCCTGGCACGGATACAGACCGCATGGAGCAGCTTGAGCAGATGCTCAACCAGCTGCGCGAAGAGATGGCAACCCTCAAGGCACGGCTTGACCGGATTTCACCGGACCAGGATCCCGGTACTCTGTAATATTATAAATTGCTAAAGGAGTTGTATAGACCCTCTATAGATAGTACTTATCAGCGTTTGGTAATGTATGCCTGCCGAGTGTAGACTCGGGTTCCCCAGTCAAACAACAAGACTGGCAATATTGAATAATAATTTGGATTTAAGTGGTAAATCATCATGCTTCAGATTGCACAATGCAGACCACTAACTCTACGGCTAAATAATTCCAGTAAGGCTAGTGTGGTGTAACGAATAACGTGCACATATCAGAGGCTCACAAATAACCCAGGACAAGGCGCAGCCTGCAGTTAATGGTTATTCCCTTAACAAGGGCTGCAACGCCGTATTGGGTTATTCGTTACACCACACTAGTTAAGCCAAAGGACTTCCAGTGTCCAGTTTGCTCTAGTGTAGTAAAAGCAATGTCAGTTTTTAACCGACGGGTATGCCGGGCTTCCGTGTACCCTTAATTACACTAATAACTAATATTTGGAGGAAATTATGACAACAAGGAGAAAATTTCTCAAAATCAGCGCAATAACGGCAGGTGGTTTTGTGGTTCCCTGGAAGTGGAGTATGGCAGACGATGTCAGTCCACCGTTGGATCCGGGATTAATTCCAAAATTTGTCGACCCCTTACCTATTCCAGCAATACTTAAACCCACTGGAAATTCCAAAAACGCTGCTTCCTATAAAGTAACGATGACAGAGTTCCAGCAGCAGGTGTTGCCGGCAGGTTATCCGGCAACCACCGTATGGGGTTATGAGGGCAGTTTTCCGGGGCCGACTATCGAGGCAAGGCGGAATAAACCGGTTGCCGTGAAATGGATTAACGAGCTGCCGAACAATCATTTCCTCCCGATAGATACTACCTTGCACGGCTCTGAACCATGGCAGCCAGAAGTACGAACAGTTGTGCACCTGCATGGCGCACATACCAAACCCCAGTTTGATGGCTACCCGGAGGATTGGTATACCTCCAACCAACGCAAGAACTTTGCTGTATTCAACTACAAGAATGATCAGGAACCTGCCGCACTCTGGTACCACGATCATGCGGTGGGTAATACCCGTCTGAATGTTTATGCGGGGCTTGCCGGCCTTTACAATATCCGTGACGAGGTTGAAGATGCACTCAATCTGCCGAGCGGTGACTATGAGGTACCGCTGGTAATTCAGGACCGCTCATTTACCGAAGATGGTTCGCTGTTCTATCAATCTGTCTCACCAGTTCCTACCGCACCTACGCCGTCCGTTATCCCGATATTCGCGGCCGAGACCATTGTGGTGAATGGTAAAACCTGGCCATATTTGGAAGTTGAACCACGCAAGTATCGCTTTCGCGTATTGAATGGTTCCAATGGCCGTCCCTACCGCTTGCAGATTGTCCCGGACGATGCCCCCAACACTTCTATCCCGTTCCACCAGATTGGAACCGATGGGGGATTGCTGGGTGCGCCTGTTCTGGTTGGACGCCGCGGTGCAGACGGGAAACCTGTGGGGCCACAGGTGACTGTTGCACCGGCAGAACGCGCCGACCTTGTTGTTGATTTCTCGAACTTCTTAGTGGGTAATGAGCTGACGCTGGAAAATATTGATATACCTGACTTCCCGTTTCGTGATCCAGCAACGACGGGGCTGGTGATGAAATTCCGGGTGATCCCAGGTAAAGGGGATGACACCAGCGTTCTGCCTGCGACACTGCGTCCGGTACCCAGGCTCGATCCAGCCGATGCGGTGAAAACACGTAATCTGACGCTCGATGTGACGAAGGATATCTATAACAGACCCAAGTTTCTGCTGGGCAACGCCAAGTGGATGGACCCCGTAACGGAAACCCCTCGCCTGAATACAACCGAGATATGGAACTTCATTAACACCACGCCCAATGGCCATCCGATGCATGTGCACCTGGTGACATTCGGAGTATTGAGTCGAAGAAAATTTAACGTCGAACATTATAACGCGACGGGTGAAATTGTTTATACCGGCCCGGAGATGCTACCGCCAAACGAAAACGGAATGAGAGACATGGTGCGTGTGCCAGCTGGAACAGTCGTCCAGATCATCGCCCACTTCGATGTGCCGGGTAGATTTGTCTGGCACTGTCATCTCCTCGATCACGAGGATCACGAAATGATGCGGCCCTTTGAGGTTGTTCCGGGAAAGAGGCGTTAGGCTGTTGCTTGTTTATGGTAAGGAGTCGTCAATTACCAGTTGAAGCGAGTCGCTACTAACATTGTCAGTTCTGTCCAGCCTGGCCTGATCAGAATCAAAGGGCATTAAGCGGCTTAATTGTTTTAGACGTCATTATGGCCCCTCCGGGGGCCATTTTTCGGGTGGATTGTCACACGACGCGTGGGTTTTGTTCCTGTGTCTATTGTGCGGTGAAGCTCCCAACCAGAAATCTCCGGGGTTCTGCAAGCTAATCGTCCTCGTCATCGGTCGCCACATCTATAACGGCTCCAGTGACCTTGAACGGGACCTTGACTGTTTCAACAGCCACCGTGGTAACCACCCCAACAGCCGTCCCCACAACCATGGCTGTGCAACCCTGTAGCATCAGCAACACAACAACAATAGTTAACGTCTTCAATACAGACATCCCCTCGGGCTTTCAACCAAACACGGCGACTCTGAATAAACATAATACCTGGCAGGAGACACTTGTGTGACAGTAGTTGCAAATGCGTAAATCTGTGACACATGCCACGCTGCTGCGGGTGATTCTTTATGCAGCATACACAGCTTGCTCAGGCCGACGAAAAGGGCATGGGCAGATGATGCTATTATACGCCGCGGATCAGAGGTGCTGACACCCGGTTCCTTGTAGCGGTTCAAATGGACACGAGAAGTGAAAAATAAAAAAAACACGTTATTCGCAGGAAGTGATCTCCTGACGCGGAGACTATGTCGGGTACTCGTGCTGTTGTTCCTTGTGTGCGGCAAGGTCATGGCCGACGGGCAGGAACCACTGCGAGTGGGTGTCTATGAGAATCCTCCGTTGGTCTATTATGACGAGCAGGGGGCGGTCCAGGGATTTATTCCGGATCTGCTTGAATATATAGCCGAAAGGCAAGGCTGGCGCTTGCAGTATGTGCCCTGCGAATGGTTGCAGTGCAAGCAGTTGCTGGCTGCGGAGGAGATCGATCTCCTCGCCCCGGTTGCCGTCAGCACCACACGCTTGCAACGTTTCGACTTCAACCGGGAAAACCTTTTTATCAATTGGGGTCAGATCTATGCCCGCCGTCCCGGGATGATCACCTCGATTCCGGATCTGAATGGCAAATCTGTGGCGGTTGTGATCGGGGATACACACTATGCAAGGTTGCGCGAACTCGCGGAACGCTACGAGATTACAATCGACTTTCACGAATACCCGGCTTACGACACGGTGCTGGCAGCGGTTAGCCGGGGTGAAACGGATGCTGGTCTTGTCAACCGCTTGTATGCGAGCCGCAATGGCGATTCCTTCCTGGCAGAAAAGACAGCGGTGATATTTAACCCGGTAGGCCTGAGGATTGCACTGCCCATCGGCAAGCATGGCAATCAGGAGCTTGTCAGCGCCATGGATGTATTACTGGGGAAGCTCAAGTCGGATCCCGACTCATATTACTACCAGGCTCTTGAGCGGTGGTTAAGTGATGATTATTACCTGGGCTGGCCTCGCTGGCCTCGCTGGCTGGGATGGCTGTTGGCAATCGGAATTGGTCTGAGCCTGCTGCTCGGGATCGGCAGCCTCATCCTCAGGGGGCTGGTGCGCCGCAGAACGCAGACACTCAAACTCGAGATTGAGCGACGTGTCCGCTCGGAAGAGGAAGAACAGGCGCTGGGGGTGTTGCTGCGTCTTTCACTGGAACGGCTGGACCTGGAGGTGTATCTGCAGCAGGTGATTGACAGCTTGTTGGGGTCGGTCCCCTGGCTGGATCTGCTGCCGCAGGCCGGCATCTTCCTTGCCGATGAGAGCGGAAACAGCGAAGTGCTGCAGCTGGTCGCCAGCCACAACATGGCGCCGGAACTGAAGACGCTCTGTGCCAGGGTGCCCTTTGGTAAATGCCTCTGTGGTCAGGCCGCCCTTAGCCGGCGTACGCTGTTTGCCAGCTGTGTGGATGATTGCCACGAAATACATTTCGAAGGAATGCGGGACCACGGGCACTACAATGTGCCGATTCTGAGCAACGATCAGGTGCTGGGTGTGATCGTGACCTATGTCCCTCACGGCCACATGTTTTCGGCGCATGAGCAGGCCTTTCTGGAGCAGGTGGCGGATGTGCTGAGCATGGGGATATGCAGGCGCCGGGACGCCAGGGCCATCGAGCATCTGGCCTACTATGATCCCCTGACTGGACTGGCCAATCGCCGCATGCTGCTGGATCGCCTGCAACACGACATGATGATCGCTGCCCGGCACGCCAAGCAGGGAGCGGTGCTGTTTCTGGACCTGGACCGTTTCAAAACACTCAATGATTCCCTCGGTCACACCGTGGGCGATGCACTGTTATGCCAGGTGGCAGAGCGCCTGACGAACTCGGTGAGGGCCGAGGATACCGTTGCGCGGCTGGGCGGTGACGAGTTTGTGATAATTCTCCCTGAGCTGAGCGAGGATTCCCGGAGAGTGCTGGTGGAAGTCCGCTCGGTTGCCGAAAAGCTGCGCAGTTCCCTGGCTGAACCCTTTGAACTCGATGGCCACCAATACCGGCTCACAGCCAGTATCGGAATCGATCTGTTTCCAAAGGAACATGAGCAGGCTGTCGACATCCTCCGTCACGCCGATACCGCGATGTACTGGGTCAAGGGTGGCGGGCGGGATGGCGCCCGTTTCTTTGAACCGGGCATGCAGGCGAAAGCGGATGCCCGGCTTGAACTTGAGAATCAGCTTCGTTTTGCCCTGGAACGCAAACAGCTGCATTTACATTATCAGCCTCAGATGGACATGGCCGGCAACATCGTGGGCGCCGAAGTACTGCTGCGTTGGATGCACCCGGACTGGGGGGCGGTTCCTCCTTCCCGATTCGTGCCGGTCGCCGAGGAGGCGGGCCTGATCTTCCCTATTGGCGAATGGGTACTCCGCTCTGCCTGTGAGCAGCTGAAAGACTGGATGACGGTCGTGGAATGTGAAGATCACATGCGTGGCCTCTCGATCAACGTCAGCCCGATTGAATTTCGCCAGACAGACTTCGTGGCGAAGGTGGGACGCATATTTGAGGAGACCGGGGTTGATGCCAGCCGTATAACGCTCGAGATTACCGAGGGGACGCTGGTCGATGACATCGACGAGACCATCGTGAAAATGCAGGGTCTGAGGCAGTATGGTGTTCACCTGTCAATCGATGATTTCGGCACCGGTTACTCATCGCTGGCCTATCTCAAGCGCATGCCACTGAACAGGCTCAAAATCGACCGTTCATTTATTCGAGATATTTGCACAGAGCCCAATGATGCCGCCATTGTCGACACCATACTTGCGATTAGTGCTCATCTGGATATGGAAACGGTGGCAGAGGGCGTGGAGAGCAAGGAACAGCTGGATTTTCTGGTGGAGCGGAATTGTCTTGTTTATCAGGGGAATTATTTCAGTAAACCAATACCGGCGGCGGCCTTTCAGCAGCTGGTCTGTACTGCTGGCGTGACTGGGGTTCCTAGCTAAAGAACCTTCAAATACATACAAAAACGGCGACCCGAAGGTCGCCGCTGTTGGTTCGACTGTGGTTGGTTATGCTTTCTTGCGCCGCGCTATGCCGATCAGGCCCAACAGGCCGGAGCCGAACAGCCAAACAGCGGCAGGTACTGGAACTACACTGAATGCACGGGCATTAGATAAATCAGCTATATTTCCGCCATTATTAGTAAAATCAGCCGATGTATATGCTCTTGGCCCAGAAGTACAGATAGTGTCAGGACATATTGCTAAAGTAAAATCCCAATCAGCATTATCCCATGTACCGCCCGTAGCTGTGACTTCACCAAGTATGAAATAACCGCTAGACTTGAACGCGATATGCGTGATTGAGGGATTTATTGCGGTGGACCATGTTCCACTAGTAGAATTAATACCGGTTATGGTCAGCCCATTAACAGTCCCGTCGCTGCCAGTGACCTCGGCAATTTGTGTAACTAACGAAACATCGACACCGAGTATAGCCGAAACGTTAGCTACATCTGCATTTGAACCGCCATCACACAGTGCTGTAACACCGTTGCTAGATTCTGGGCAACCTCCCGCAAAATCCAGCCCAGTTGTGGCCGCCATTGCTTGGGGTGCCTGTAACATCGACAGACCGAGAACTAATGCAGCGGTTGTCCGCAAAAACTTCAAGTCCTTTTTATTCATACGTTGTTCACCCTAATTATTTCCATTTTAGAAACTGCAAAATCTGCTTTAGATGCTGCAAATAGTGAGCCAATAATATATATTTATGCGCTATCAAACAGTTAGCCTAGTTCCTGTGCCGGCCAACGATCTATTGGCAAGCAAACTGTAATTTATCTCGACTAAAGACCCCCAAAAAAAACCGGCCTAAATGGAATTTTTTAACCAAGATTCAAGAAGATAGTCAAAATTTTGTCGCTCAGACGAGAGTGTAAAGTTTTTGACACAAACAAGCGGGAACGGAACAGAAGTGGGGATGGTAGGCGGCGGGTGTAACCGCGCAGGCGACGTTATTCGTTACACCACAGTGAATTACGCCCTGCGCGGGTTGAGTGCCGGCAATAGTGATTTTGCCCGGCGGCTGCGTGTACGGGTGCGTGCACGCTGGAACAGGCGGGGACGCAGCTGCCTTCTGAGTTCCTTTTTCCAGGCAGGGAAGTCCAGTGAGCGGGTGCCGTAGACTGCACCATCCAGTGAGTGGATCAGTTCGCGCATACTGGCAGCCTCTGCCTGCGGACTGGCTTCTATCAGCTTCTCGGCAATCATGGGTAACGGGGTATGGGCCGTGATTCCCAGGTGGCTGCATATACGGTTCCTGAATTGCGTGCACCATACTGCCGGATTTTCTTCGCTCTCGATGCAGCGTGTACATAACCAGAGTCTGACGGATCTCGGCATGAGGCTTGCCAGACCGAGGTACAGCCGGTTGATGTGCCGGACGGGTGAAAGTTTCCTGCCCACACTGCGCACGCGCTGCATGAGTCTTTGTCTTGCCGCTGTCAGCCATGTAGTGGCCGAGCCAAGCAGTGAGCCAAGCAGTGGCTGAGTGCGTGCCCATGCCCCGAGCCAGAAGCCCGCGATCAATGCAAGGGTGATGAGCAACGGTGCCCAGAACCAGGCAGGGAACACTGACTGGTCGGCAGTCGACGTTGCTGACCGGTCACTGCTGGCAACCCTGTTTCCAGAAAGCTCTACCAGTTCAGACAGCATGGCGGTGTCCGTGTCCACGTCCCACCAGGCGATGCTGATAGGGGGTAGTTGGATGGGGCCATCATGCAATGGAATCAGCGTATAGGTTTCCTTGCGGTTGCCGAGCAGTTGCTTGCCGTTTTTTGATATGCCGCTGCTGAGAGTGATGGAGTCGCGGTAGGCCCGGAACTCATTGCTCTGCAGTTGCTGCTGCAGCGACGGTAGCTGGTTGCCAAGCACGCCCCTGGCCATGAGTTCGAGTGTCAGGGTGACGGGTGTGCCTGCCTTGACCGATCCTTCCTGTGACAGTCGTTCCTTGAGTTTCAGATCATGCAGCGGCAGCCATGGGCTGACGGCCGGGTTGGCCGGGAATGCCTGCAGTGTCAGTGGTTTGTCGGCTTCAATGCTGAAGCTGTCGCCACTGGTTGCGGCAGAACCAGGCATGCCGTTGCGTTGACCGCTGGCTGTGTGTGTACCTGTGAAACGGATTGGCGGGATGGTGATCTCGCCGGATCGCAGGGGTATCAGTTTGAAGCGGTACTTGTTGATGATTTCGCGGTTGCGCCCTGTTTTGCGTGCGCTGGCAACCGGCCCATCTACCAGAGTCAGTGCAGCGCCCTCGATGTTCGGCAGTATGGGATTGAGCGTCTTGAGGTTGTTGCTGCTGACCACGCGGACGGTGTAAACGATGTTTTGTTGTTCGTAGATTCCCCGGTTTACAGGTTCAATCTCAATACGGGGTTCTGTGTTGGCGACAGTTTCTGTTACGGGGTGTTGTGCGGGATACCAGCCTGTACCGGGTGCCATGCCGGGGTAGGGAGATGGCAGGGGTTCAGATTTCAAGCCGGGCTTGAAAGCACCGATATTGCCCCAGGGACGATTAGTCGTGATACCGATGCCTGTTGGCTTGTTGCTGTCAAAGGTCATAGTCATGCCAGCCTGGGCTGCGCTGGACATGAAGCCGGCAAGCAGGCAGAAGATGCATAATCGTGACGTGCTTATGTAAGGCAATAGACTGTTCCTTTGTACCGTTATTTATAAAATGGTGGTAACACTTCCATTACCACGGTCTTGGCTCCAGCAGTTTCCGGCCATGCCGTTCCAGTTCCCGCCGTTCCTCTATCAGGAACTGGTTCCGTAACAGGTAGGTCGGATCACCTTCAATCTGCTCCAGCCATTGCTCCATCATGGGCATGGAAACAGCGGTACCCGGGATGCCCTCCAAATCCGGCAAACTACCGGGCAATGCATCCTGGTCAGCCGCATCCTGGCCGCCACCCATTTGGTCGAACTGATCGACGGCCTGGCTTGCCGCAGCTTCTTCAGGGGAAATTTCTTCGGGAGTACCGCCGGGTCCAACGGATTGATCCTGCTGGTCGCGGTCTTGTTCGCCCCCTCCGGAATCGCCCTCTTGCTGAGGCTGATTTCCATCATCAGATTTATCTATAGGTAGATTATCATCATTTCCGCCGGATTGCTCGTCTGATTTGTCCCCATCCGTACCCTGTGACTGATCGTCGGGCTGCGATTCCCCAGGTAATTCTTTCTCGGCCTGGTCGGGATCCGGCTGATCGGTCCCGGTCTCGGTCTCGCTATCATCCGGCTGGCCACCCTCGGCGTCATCAGTCGGCTGTTCCTTACTCGTAGAATCCTCGTCGGATTCTTCTGATTCCTGTTCGCCGGCGGAGTCCTCCTCTGATACCTGTTCCCGGTCGCCGGAGGTGCTTTCAGACTCCTTGCCCTCGTTGCCGGAAGCGTCTTCGGACTCCTGCTCAGCGTTATCGGCGCTGTCCTCTGCTTCCTGTTCCTGGTCACCGCCGCTGCCCTCGGATTCCTGCTCCTGGTCACCGGCGCTGTCCTCGGATTCCTGCTCCTGGTCACCGGCGCTGTCCTCGGATTCCTGCTCCTGGTCACCGGCGCTGTCCTCGGATTCCTGCTCCTGATCACCGGCGCTGCCCTCGGATTCCTGTTCCTGATCACCGGAACTGTCTTCGGACTCCTGTTCCTGATCACCGGAACTGTCTTCGGACTCCTGCTCCTGATCACCGGAACTGTCTTCGGACTCCTGCTCCTGATCCCCTGAGCTGTCTTCGGACTCCTGCTCCTGATCCCCTGAGCTGCCCTCGGATTCCTGTTCCTGATCACCGGAACTGTCCTCTGATTCTTGTTCCTGATCACCGGAGCTGTCCTCGGACTCCTGTTCCTGATCCCCGGAACTGTCCTCGGACTCTTGTTCCTGATCCCCGGAACTTTCCTCGGACTCCTGTTCCTGCTCACCGGAACTGTCTTCGGACTCTTGCTCCTGTTCCTGCTCACCGGAACTTTCCTCAGATTCCTGCTCCTCTTCACCGGAGCTCTCCTCGGACTCCTGCTCCTCTTCACCGGAGCTCTCCTCGGACTCCTGCTCCTCTTCACCAGAGCTCTCCTCGGACTCCTGCTCCTCTTCACCGGAGCTGTCTTCGGATTCCTGCTCTTCCTCCGACTCATCCTCCGCTTCCTGTTCGGCGGATTCCTCGGCTTCGTCATCCTGCAGCGTTTCCGTCAGGGACTGTTCAAGCATTTGTTTAGCCAGGGAGAGGTTGTGCAGTGTGTCTTCGTCGTTCGACCTTAGCCTTAAGGCTGCTTCGTAGGCCTCGACCGCGCCCTCATAGTCACTGCGCTTGTAGTGGCTATTGCCGAGATTGTAAAGTGCATCCGCCTTGACCTCTTCGCGCTCGACGCTGGCAAGGGCCGCACCGGCTTCCGTGTAGCGGCCTGCTCGGTACAGCGCGACACCGCGACGGTAGTTATCCGTGAAGCCTGCGGCCGCATCATCGTAGTGGCCCTGCTCAAATTCATCCGCCGCTGCCTGTTCCGGTGTTCTGAACCAATCGGCATTGGCAACCGTATTGAACAGCAGGCAGGTGCACAGCAGGCACGGTCGGATGCAGCCGGTGGCATAGCTGGCGAGTCGGGATGTCGTGGTTTTATTCATGGTTTGCCTGGCCGGTATCCAGGCAGTGTGCGGCGGAACAGGGGTAACAGCATTAGCAAGGCCAGACCGGCAAGCAGGTAAAATTGCTCATTCCATACCCGGGTCTGTTCATCCTGTTCCTCTGCCGGCAGGGCCTGTGCCTTGACCTCGTCAAGTATCTTGTCCGTGTCGCGTTCGCGATAATCGGCCCGCTGATAAATACCGTTGCCGGCTTTTGCCAACGCTTGCAGCAGTGGTTCGTTGAGTGATGACACTACCGGTTGCCCCTTCCTGTCCCTGATCAAGTGACCGTTTCTGCCCGGTACGGCATCCCCCTCCGGTGTGCCGATGCCAAGTACGTGCACCCGTACCCCGTCAGCGGCGAATACCTGCAGGCGTTGTTCCAGGCCGGGCTCATCGAAATCACCGTCACTGACAATCAGCAGTGAATTGTTGCTGTCTTCGGGCTGGCCCGCCAGTAACATTGAGGCACTCTCCAGTGCATACAGCAGGCGGCTGCCCTGCAGTTCCACCAGGTCGGTATCGAGTGCTGACAGCGTGCGGCGAATACCGTTCATGTCTTCGGTGACCGGCGAGACGACATGTGCAACTGTTGCAAACCCGATCAGGCCCACACGTATGCCACGGTTCAGGTTGAGCAGATCCTCGACTTCCTGACGTGCCCTGACCAGACGCGTCGGTTGCACATCGGTAACGTTCATGGAGCGTGAGATATCGAACAGGATGACAAGGTTGGTGCCCGGACGGAAAAGCTGTACATCGGTAAAGTCCCAGCGCGGCCCGGCCATGGCCAGTACCAGCAGGGCCCAGAGCGCGGTCCAGCGTGCAAAACGCCGCCAGCGGGTGTGTTTCGACGCCTCCGTCCGGCCCAGCAGGTGTGGCAGCAGGTGGCTGTCAGCATACTGTTGCAGGTGTTCACTGCCGCCGCTGTAGCGATGCAATAGCAATAACCACAGCGCCACCGGCAAACACAGCAGCAGTGCCCACAACCAGTGCGGTTCGCTGAAGTGGAATGCTGTCAGCCACTCAGCCATGTGCGCGGCCCGTTAACCATGCGCGTGGTATACCGTCAGGGAACAGGCCCAGCACCAGCGACAACAGCAATGCCAGACCCAGTGGCCAGCGAAACAGTGGCTGCGGGATCATAACGCTGCGTGATTCCGCCTGGGTCTTTTCCAGAGAGTCGATTTGCTGGTAGATCTGTTCCAGAGCACCGCTGTCGGTGGCACGGAAATACTCGCCGCCGGTAATATCCGCCACCTTGGTAAGCAGGGTTTCATCGATGTCCATCTTCACCATGGTCATGCGGCCGTCCTCAATGTAGGGCACCAGTCCCTTGCTGCCGACACCGATGGTGTAGATGCGTATGCCTTCATGTGCCGCCAGTTGCGCGGCCAGTTTCGGTGGCAGGCTGCCCTCGGTATTGGCGCCGTCGGTTACCAGTATCAATACCCGCGATCCTTCCGGACGTTCGCGCAGTTTTTTTACACCGAGCCCGATGGCATCACCGATGGCGGTACCGTCACCCGCCATGCGTGAGACGATGCCGTCGACCAGGTCATGCGCCGCATGAATGTCCAGTGTCATTGGCGACAGCACGAATGCCTGGCTGCCGAATACGACAATTCCGATGCGGTCGCCGTCCCGTGCATTGATGAAACGTCCCAGTACCCCCTTGATGACGGCCATCCGCGTGACCTGCCGGCCTTCGACCGTGAAGTCCATCGCCTCCATGGAGCGCGAGGTATCGATGGCCAGCATCAGGTCGTAACCTTCTGTACGGACCTCTGTGTAGGGCTCCAGCCATTGCGGGCGCATCAGTGCCAGTACCAGGCAGATCCATAACAGGGTCAGCAGGATTGCGTGCAGGCGGCTGCCGGCATGTGTCAGTGAACGTGCGGAGATAAAGGTTGAAGCCAGCCTGCCCAGTGCCGGGTGCAGCAGGGTGGACCGGTCCGCGTGCGTATAGGCATCCGTTGCACCATGCGGACGTGGCCAGAGTTGCCGTACCAGCAGCGGCAGGGGCAGCAGCAGTGCAAACCATGGCCAGCTGAAACTAAACACTGGCCGTTCCACCTCGCAGCCGTTGTTTTAGTCGCGGCATGAACCTGCCAGGACGTTTGACGGGAGTGGCTGCATCAATCCAGCGCCTGGCAGCAACGATAAGCGCCGACAGTTCGGCCCGGGCAACCGCCAATGCTGGTGGCATGTACGGTGCTGTCAGCAATAGCTGCCCGCGTTGTTCCCAGTCGAATCCGGAGTTGTCCTGCGTGGCCAGCCATTGCAGCCAGTTGTCGCCCGTCAGTCCGGCGGCTTCGCGACGGCCGCTGTGTGCCATGGCAATCCGGCGCAGCAGTTCCGACAGCCGGCCGGCGACATCGCGTGGATCTTCAACCGACAAGGCCTTTTTCAGTGCACGAAGCTGGCGGCGTGCGTCGCCGCGCCAACCGACCCAGGGGCCATAGTAAAGCAGCCAGTAGCGGCCGGCGGCCACTACTAGCAGCAGTGCCAGCAGGCCTGTGAGTAGCCACCAGCCGGGTGCAACAGGCCACCATGGCACTGCGTCCAGGCCATGGATATCACGCAGGACGGGTATCCCGGTTTCTATGGTGTCGATCATTTTCTGCCTGCGTAATGGCGCAGGCCGTTGATTAGCGAACGGTGCACATCTTCATTCGTGCTGATCGGTATCAGGCCGATCCCCAGGCGGTAGGACAGTTGCTGCAGTTCCTCGCGCCGCTGTTGCCAATCTTCGGTGAATGCCTTGCGTCCCTCCGCGTTGTTGGTGTCCACTTCCAGCAGTTCGCCGGCAGCGTTGGAGAAGATGACGGTTCCCATGTCGGGCAGCTCGATGTCGGCCGGATCATCGACCGGCAGCAGTACCACGTCATGGCGCTGCTTGAGGTTGCCGAGAATGTGTTCCAGCCCGGTCGTGACCTGATTGATCGGTGCAATGACGAAGATCAGCGAGCCGGTACCGGCGCCGCTTTCGATGTGTCTCAATGCCGCCATGAGTTGTGACTCGTCGGTGTTGCCCTGTTCGATGGGTTCCGTCAATGCGCGTAGCAGGCGCCACAATCCGCGCCGCCCCGGCGTCGCACGGAAATAACGTATGTCGGTTGCCGGGTTGCCAAACAGCACGCCACCTACGCGGTCATGCTGTTTGCTGGCTGCCCAGCCAATCAATGCGGCGGTGCGTGCGGCCTGAATCGATTTAAAGGTACCGCGGGTGCCGAAACTCATGTGTGGTCCGGTGTCGATACACAGGATGACGCTGCGCTGGCGCTCTTCGCGAAATACCTTGAGATGCGGGACGTTGGTGCGGGCCGTGACCAGCCAGTCCATGTTGCGGATGTCATCACCTTCCCGGTACTCGCGGACTTCGTCGAAATCCAGCCCGGTACCACGGAATACCGAGGCATACAGGCCGGTAAAGGTGGAGTTGACGAGATGATGGGCAACGACACCCAGGGTTTGGGCCTGGTGACGGAGTTCCAGCAGGTCATCAAGCTGCGGATGAATGCTCATGTTGTTGCCGCTAAGAGGATGTGATATTCCGGGTGTATGCAGGTGCTGCAATCACGGGATAGCCACGACTTCCAGCAGCTGCTTGATAAATTCATTGCTGGTGATGCCTTCCGCCTCGGCCTCGAAGGTCAGCAGGATGCGGTGTCGCAGGACATCCGGTGCTACGGCCTGGATGTGTTGCGGGGTGACGAATTCGTCACCGTCCAGCCAGGCGCGGGCACGAGCGCAACGTGCCAGCGCGATCGTTGCACGCGGTGATGCGCCAAAGCGGCACCAGCGCTGCAGGCCCTCGTCATAGGCCCCGGGGTTACGGCTGGCCTGCACAAGGTCAACGATGTAGTTATTCAGTTTTGGGTCGAGGTAGAGGCGGGCGGTATCCTCCCGTACCTTGAACAATTGTTTCTGCGAGAACACCGTGGAGGGAGGTTCGGGTGCCTTCAGTTGCTGGTTGCTGTCGAGATCCAGGATGGCCAGCTCCTCTTCGCGATTCGGATAGTCCACCCAGACGTGCATAAGGAAACGGTCCAGCTGTGCCTCCGGCAGGTTGTAGGTGCCCTCCTGTTCAATCGGATTCTGCGTGCCCAGCACCATGAACAGCTTCGGCATGAGATAGGTTTTTAGTCCAACCGTGACCTGGTGCTCGCCCATGGCTTCCAGCAGGGCCGACTGTACCTTGGCCGGTGCCCGGTTGACCTCGTCCGCCAGCAGAATATTGTGAAACAGTGGACCCGCCCGGAATTCAAATTCACCTTTCTCATGGCGGTAGATATCGGTGCCGATGAGGTCGGATGGCAGCAGGTCAGGAGTGAACTGGATGCGGTGGTAGTCGCCTTCGATGGCCTCCGCCAGCGCCTTTACTGCCGTTGTCTTGGCAAGCCCCGGCATGCCCTCGACCAGCAGATGACCTTCGCTTAGCAGGCAGATGAGCATGCTGTCGACAAGGTCGCGTTGGCCAATTACCCGGGTGGCAATGTGCTGGCGCACGCCGTCCAGCAACGTGGAATCCAAGCGGCGGTTGTCGTTGTCGTTGTCGATGCCGCTGTCGATGCCGCTGTCGACGCCGCTGTCGCTTTTTCTTTTGAACAAAGTGCCTGTCTCCTGAAAGGTTGGGATGTCACGGGCAGCTGCACGGGTTGCCGGTGTGATTGATGTGTAGCCGTTTACCTTATTGTAAACGAGCTGCAGACCAGGGTATGGCAAAAAGCAGATGTCCAGTCATTCTTTTAATTATACATACACAATGGCAGACAATAGTGTCTGAATGCAACAGGTTGTTATTGACCTAAATCAAGCTTGCTGGACTTAGTTAGATGGAATGGTGGAGATGACGCGGCAATTTCTTCTGGTACAGGACCGGCCGTTGTTTTATCCCTGTGCCGGGAGTTGCGGCAGGCGTGAAATCCAGTGCGTCCATCGTACATGTGCTGGTGTAGCAGAGTCACTCAATGATCGAAAAGTCATCCGGATCCCGGCCTCGCCGTGCGAGTCAGGTATTGATGATGGCCTGCCAGGTTTGTCGGGCAGGCTAACTACCTGTTAGTGACGGTGTGACATTATGCCGCATCATAATATAATGATATACTAATACATAATTGATAACATGGTCATGCTGAGTTAAATCACGGATTGGTTAACTTGGCGGTGGCTGCTTTCGTTCATTCGTTGGCCGCCGTTTTTTCGATTATGTGCCGGTATACATCAACCAGGAGGATTACGGCGCAATTGTCAGCGGTTCAGTCGAGACTGTGCCGTAAAGCAGGCAAGAAACTTTAGCAGGCTGCCAGAGTGCACATAATTCACAACATGAAAACAATGATCATTGCTTTTTTCTTTTTCGCGGTATTTTACCTGTCCGGGATACTTTCCAATGGAAATGCTGCCGTGCAAACGACAACAGTCGTTTTCTGTGGATTAGTCATTGTCTGGTATGGCATGAAAGTTGTTTGCTGTGCGTGCAGTCAAAGTGACCAACCGGGTTGCAATAAATATCGCTTTGGCGAGAGGCAATAAACAGCAACTGCATTTGACGCGTTCGTGACATTGACCGGCTCCGGAGAATGCCTTGTCCAGCTCACGTGTTAAGAACTTGCTTGTCCATACCTGACATTCCCCGGCTTTGAACTAAGCTTCAGGTAGATGTCTTTGTTTCATGTAATAACCACGGAGGAAGCATGCCATGCACCATGTAAGTGTTAGAGATGGCTGGGAAAGCCTGTCGAATGGCTTCGACGTTGAGTTCAGGCGCAGCATACCGGTCAGGATTTCAGACAACGGACACGGTATGACAGTCCCTGAAGACGTGCTGCTGGAGGAGGTGAGCGCACTGGGCAAACTGCATGTATGCCTGGGTGATTGGGAATCCGGTGAACGTGCGGGCGAGCACGAGGCTTCTTTGTACGTATCAGGTCGGGAGTTTGCAGAGGTCTTGAGAAGGCTTGCGGTTTCGTCTGCCGCACTGTTCGTCGAACGCTATCACAAATCGGTTGATGATAGTGACGTCGACTGGGACAGGCTGGAATACCTTCGGGATTTCAGAACGGCACTTGATTTCTGCGGGCTTGCCTGGGGTGACGTCGACATGGATGCCTACTTCGATGACTATGCTGAAGTCATGCATCGCGAGACCCGCCGGCTGGCACAGTCTGGCGAACGTCCGCTGGTCGAACCGGAGTGATGCCTTTTACCCAAGGTGGTAAATCATGAAAACCAGGCTCTATCTATTCGCTGTGTTGTGCGCATTGCTCTCAACCGTGGTTGCAGCGGAGGGTGATACGCGCACCGTTATCCAGCTCTCGCCACAGCATCGGTCGCTGGTACTCACCGAGATGCGGCAGTTTCTTGCGGGGTTGCAGCAGCTCTCGGAGGCCTTGTCGCAGGACGATATGGAAACGGCTGCCAGAGTGGCGCACGCCCTGGGCAGTCCGATGACTCACGATGTACCGCCCGATCTGAAACAGGCCTTGCCGGAAGGGTTTCGCAAGCTGGGGTTTTCGGTACACAAGGACTTTGATCAGATTGCACTGGATGCCGAATCGCTGGGTGACAGCAAACACACGCTGTCGCAACTGGGCGTAACGCTGTCCAAGTGTGTATCATGCCACAATACCTATCAGATCCGGGCTGGTGGCAGTCCGTAGCCAGGACCGCGAGCCGCATCAATCTGACTTGCGGAAAAACCGCTTGTCATTCCCTGTCTTGACAGATATCCTTGCCGCCATCACGCTGGCAAGCTGATAAAACCCGCAGCCAGTATCAGAACAAAGAACCCCGCCCGCGGGGTTCTTTTTTTCCCGCAGCCGGCGACAAGTGACCGGCTCCAAAGAGGATACGCACATGAAAAAGCTGTTTGTCGGCAACCTCCCGCTGGACGCCACTGAAGATTCCGTGCGCGAAATGTTTTCCGCCTTTGGCACCGTGCGCTCCATCAATGTGGCCTCGGATATCTTTACCGGTAGATGCAAGGGCTTCGGCTTCATTGAAATGGAAGGCCACGAGGCCCGTGCCGCTCAGGCGGCACTGGACGGCAATATGGTCGGTGACAGCGACAGATCACTACGCGTTCGCTTCGATGACCCGAAGGCCTCACGCGGCGGACGCAAGCGGCGCTAGTGCCTGTCCATAAACAATTGACTCTCGCAAAGACGCAGAGCACGCAAAGTATTAAATAATTGTTTTAAAAACATATTACCAGCTTCTCTTGGCGAGCTTTGCGCCTTTGCGAGAAAAACTGGTGTTTATGGATGGACATTAGCTAGGCGCGCCGCGACGCCTGTCTCGGACGCCTGCTGCCCGCCTTCGCCTGACCCGGACGTTTATTGCGCCCGCTTGCCTGACCGCCCGGGCGCGCATTGCCGCGTCCCTTGATCGGCTCGGCGCGGATGGAGGGATCCGGCTCGTAACCCTGAATCATGACCTTGGGAAGGTCGCGTTTGAGCAGTCGTTCGATATCACCGAGCAACTTGTGCTCGTCTACGCACACCAGCGACACCGCCTGTCCATCATTGCCGGCACGACCGGTGCGGCCGATGCGATGTACATAGTCTTCCGCTACGTTGGGCAGTTCAAAGTTCACCACATGCGGTAACTGCTCGATGTCCAGGCCGCGTGCCGCGATGTCGGTGGCCACCAGTACCCGCACCTCGCCACACTTGAAATGCTGCAACGCTCGGGTACGTGCTCCCTGACTCTTGTTGCCGTGGATAGCCGTACTGCTGATGCCATCCTTTTCCAGTTGCTGCGAGAGACGATTGGCACCATGTTTGGTGCGAGTGAACACCAGCACCTGCCGCCAGTTCTGTGAACCGACCATGAAAGAGAGCAGCTCGCGCTTGCGTTCCCGGTCCACCGGGTGGATCACCTGCGCGACGCGCTCGGCAGGGGTGTTGCGGCGTGCCACTTCGATCAGCACGGGTGCATCCAGCAGCTTGTCGGCAAGTTTCTTGATGTCGTTGGAATAGGTGGCGGAGAACAACAGGTTCTGGCGTTGTTGAGGCAGCAAAGCGAGAATCTTGCGGATATCATGTATGAACCCCATGTCCAGCATGCGGTCGGCCTCGTCCAGCACCAGGATCTCGACGGCGGAAAGGTCCAGGGTTTTCTGTGAGGCGTGATCCAGCAGCCGTCCCGGTGTCGCCACCAGGATATCCACACCCGCACGCAATCGCTGGATCTGTGGATTGATCTTGACGCCGCCGAAGATCACTGTTGAGGTCAGTGGCAGGTGTTTGCCGTAGGTCTTGACGCTTTCCTCAACCTGGGCAGCCAGTTCACGTGTCGGTGTCATAACAAGAGCCCGTACCGGGCGCCGGCCTTTGAACGGGGTTGCGTCGCTGAGGCGTTGCAACAGCGGCAAAGTGAAACCGGCAGTCTTGCCGGTGCCGGTCTGTGCGCCGGCGAGAATGTCCTTTCCCTGAAGAATAACGGGGATCGCCTGGCTCTGCACCGGCGTCGGTTCACTGTAGCCCTGATCGGCGACAGCACGAAGGAGTTCGGCCGACAGGCCGAGGGTATCAAATGACATGGTATGGAATGCTCCTGGATCGGCCTACCGGCGACAGTTGTCCCGGGACGGTCTAGGCGCAATACGGTTGTTGATGTTCGAGGTTTGCCTGAAGTGGTTACCGCGAGGACTCGGGTGCAGACCGAAGTGCACCGAACTGGCGCCACTATACCGGGAGCAGCAGCAGAAAGCGATGCTTGATTCGTTTTCAGTCTGAATTGAGTCCGCATCACCTTTCCCCTGAAGACTGTCAAAACCTGACAAGTGGCATCAAATTGCGCCATAATCCACTACCTTGGGAGCTTTAGCTGGCAGCACAAGGAATCACATGAACGACCTGAGCTATTCATTACCCCCGGACCTGGATGCAGCACTGCACATTGCCTTGCAGGACTGGCAGCAATACGACAAGACATCGCGCCTGTGGCAGCGGGATGCTTCGTTGTGGACAGACAGCGGCGAGGCCGACTGGCTGGGCTGGCTGACCATTGTGCAGCACTCGCTGGATCAGCTGCATGAACTGCAGTCGTTTGTTCGCGAGTTGAATGCCAGCGGTATCCGCCAGGTCGTGCTATTAGGGATGGGGGGCTCCAGTATGGCGCCGGAGGTGTTCCGTGACACCTTTGGGCATCAGGCAGGCCATGCAGAGCTGTTCGTACTGGACAGCACGGATCCGGGGCAGATTTGCACGGTCGAGGCGGCGCTGGATCTCGAACATACGGCCTTTATCGTTGCCAGCAAGTCAGGCAGCACCCTGGAGCCCAATATTCTCATGGCCTGGTTCTACCAGCGCATGGTTGACACCGTCGGTGCAGACAAGGCCGCGGCACATTTCATTGCGATTACTGACCCGGGCTCCAGTCTTGATCAAGCCGCTGGCAAGGACGGATTCCGGCATATTTTCCATGGTGTGCCGGAAATCGGCGGGCGCTTTTCCGCGCTTTCAAATTTTGGGGTAGTCCCTGCGGCCATCATCGGCGTGGATTGCCAACGGTTGCTTGATAATACACAGGAGATGGTGGCTGCCTGTGCAGACAGTACCGCTGCACTAGAAAACCCGGGCGTGTTGCTGGGTTGCCTGCTTGGGGTGGCGGCAATCAACGGTCACGACAAGCTCACACTGATTACATCGCCGCAGGTGGCCTCAATGGGTGCCTGGCTGGAGCAGTTGATCGCTGAATCCACCGGCAAGCAGGGCAAGGGCGTGCTGCCGCTGGATGGTGAACCGGCAGGATCACCTGATGACTATGGTGATGACCGGGTGTTCGTCTATCTGCGCATGGACGAAGCGGCGGATGCAGGGCAGGACAAGGCCATTGCACAGCTGGAACAGGCCGGTCAGCCGGTTGTGCGAATTAATATCACGGATGTATATAACCTCGGCCAGGAGTTGTTTCGCTGGGGAATCGCGACAGCGGTGATCGGTTCCCTGATCAATGTTAACCCCTTTGATCAACCGGACGTTGAGGCCAGCAAGATAGAGACCCGCAAGTTAATGGGTGCCTTTGAGGGCGGTGACAACCTGCCCGGGGAGGTGCCGCTCGCCGGGGACGGGCAGCTGGTGTTGTATGCCGATGCGCGTAATGCGGCTGAACTTGGTGATTTGTGCGGGGAGGCCGCGACAGTGGCGGATTACCTGAAGGCGCACCTGGGTCGTATCAAGGCGGGTGATTACGTGGCCTTTCTGGCCTACCTGGAACGCAATGAAACCCATACCCGGATGATCCAGGACATGCGGGTACGGTTGCGTGATTCCAGGAAGGTGGCTACCTGCCTGGGTTTCGGGCCGCGCTTTCTGCACTCGACCGGCCAGTATTACAAGGGTGGCCCCAATAACGGGGTCTTTCTGCAGCTAAGCTGTGATGCCGTGCATGACCTGCCGATACCTTTCGAGCGTTATAGTTTTGCGATGGCCGAGGCCGCGCAGGGCCGTGGTGATTTCGAAGTGCTGGCCGAACGTGGCCGGCGGGCACTGCGTATTCACCTTGGCCGGGACGTCGAGGCAGGGTTGCAACGGCTGGGGCAGTTGCTGGCCTGACCTCTCAATACAGACCTTGGTGCTATTTAAACTGTTTAATCAGACGGGTACATTATATCTGGCAGGCGGCGGCCTGCCTGTCACCACACTGGAAAAACCTATATGGAACACTTGATTGCACCGCATGGCGGTACCCTGTGTAATTTGCTGGTTGATGAAGACCAGGCTGAAGCACTGAAGAATGAAGCGGGCGATTTTCTTAACGTTACCCTGAATCAGCGCCACATATGTGACCTGGAACTGTTGCTGTGTGGCGGGCTGTCGCCACTGCGAGGCTTCATGGACCAGGCAAGTTACGAGTCTGTTATCAGCCGGATGCGGCTTCCTGATGGCAATCTGTGGTCAATACCCATTACCTATGATGTGCCTGCCGGGCTGGCGGAGAAGATCGAACCCGGCCAGCGCCTGGCACTGTGTGACGGCGAAGGTTTCATGCTGGCGGCACTGACGGTTACTGACAAGTGGCAGCCAGACAAGCAGCGTGAAGCCCGCGAGATATACGGGACCACCTCCACGGACCACCCTGGTGTGCGTTACCTGATGGAACAGGTACATGACACTTATGTCGGTGGTGAGGTTACGGGTGCACAATTGCCGATCCACAACGACTTTGAAACGCTGCGTGATACCCCGGAAGAACTGCGACACCTGTTTGACAAGATGGGTTGGCAGAACGTCGTGGGTTTTCATACCTGCAAGCCCATGCACCGGCTGCACCGGGAGATTACCCTGCAGGCAGCAAAAGAGGCGCAGGCCAATATCCTGCTGCACCCGTCGGTGGGGATGACCAAGCCGGGCGATCTGCATTATTATGCCCGGGTGCATTGCTACCAGGCGATTCGCCATCATTACCCGCACCACATGGCAGTGCTGTCATTGCTGCCCTCCGCGGTACGTATGGCAGGGCCACGGGAAGTGTTGCTGAACGCCATTATCCGTCAGAACTATGGTTGTTCCCACATGATCGTGGGGCCCGAACATGCGGCTCCTCCAGGCGCACGTGATGATGAGCAGCGTTACTACCCCCGCTACGCGGCACAAAAGATGATGGAAAAACACCAGGATGACCTGGCCATCAGGATGGTTGCGGTACGGGAACTGTGTTACGCGCCTGAGGCCGAGGCCTTTGTGGCGGGTGACCGGCAGGACACGAAGTACATCCGCTTTACGGACAAGGACCTGAAGCATCACCTTGAACACAACCAGGAGGTACCCGCGTGGTTCTCCTATCCTGACGTCGTTACGGCGTTGCGCAAGGTATATCCGCCGCGCAACAAAAAAGGCGTGACCCTGTTCTTTACCGGTCTGTCGGGCTCGGGTAAATCAACACTGGCCAAGATCCTGTATGCCAAGTTTATTGAGGAGGGTGGCCGCCCGGTGACCCTGCTGGATGGCGACGTGGTGCGCCTGAACCTTTCCAGTGAACTGGGATTTTCCAGGGAGCACCGTAATATCAATGTGCGCCGTATTGCCTTTGTCGCCAGTGAGATTACCAAGAATGGTGGTATCGCCATTTGCGCGCCGATTGCACCCTATACCACCATGCGGCGTGACGCGCGTGAGTCGGTCGAACAGCATGGCGCCTTTATCGAAATCCATGTCGCGACCTCACTGGAGGTCTGCGAAAGCCGTGACCGCAAGGGCCTGTATGCCAAGGCGCGCGAGGGGATAATCCCCGAGTTCACCGGCATCAGCGATCCCTATGATGTGCCCGAGCACCCGGAAATTCGCATTGATACCGACGGCAAGAGCCCCATGCAGGCCGTGCAGGAAATCATGCTGTACCTGTTACGCGAGGGTTACCTGGACACCAGTGATGATATTCATGCTGAGGACAAGCCGTAGGAGCGGCGATAATATTGACGTGTCATGATATGTCAACTATGCTGCTGATATGGCCACAATCAAGATCAGTTCCAAGGTTGAAGCACAGGTTTGGGAAGAGCTCAGGATGCTGGCGAAAGAGTCACATCAAAATGTTTCCGGCCTGCTTACCGAGGCAATCAGCGATTACCTGCAGCGGCGGCGCATCAGGCCCGCTGTCCTTGATCACCTGTCCGATTCCATGACCGAGAACGACGAGTTGGGACAATTGCTTGCCAGGTGATTCTGTCCAGTTTCTGAGTCTGGATGAAGCGCTGGAAATCCATGCTGTATTGATTGATCGCTTTGGTGGTGCGGAAGGTATTCGCGACAGGGGGCTTTTGGAAAGTGCGCTCTACAGACCCAAAACAGGTTACTACTCTGACCTGATCGAAATGGCTGCTGCTTTGTTCGAATCCTTGATGAATAATCATCCCTTCGTCGATGGCAACAAGCGCGTTGCTTTCTTTTCAACAGACGTCTTTCTGCGTCTGAACGGGTACAAAATGGTTGTTGAACCCAGGGCGGCACATGCATTTCTGATGGAACTGTTCGCCTCGAACAGCTGCGAT
>Ga0316190_10000663_pt1 | contig 24154 bp, 28 predicted proteins | sample Eddworburrow2_MG_FD_204929 | JGI IMG/M metagenome (GOLD analysis project Ga0316190, IMG submission 204929) | Coastal sediment microbial communities from Maine, United States - Eddy worm burrow 2 | ecosystem: Environmental > Aquatic > Marine > Coastal > Sediment | place: USA: Maine | collected... | reverse complement strand
ATCGAATATCGAGCCGAACTACAAAAGGATTTAATTGTATTGGCTCGCATTTCATTCCGACCCTGTGACGCCATCTGGCGGGAGATCGTTGACAAAAGCTTATGATACCTCGTTTCCGTCCATTAATGTCCAAAAAAAAGAGCCATTTTCATCGTAAATTACGAGGTCTGCATTTCCACATTATTCTTATTTTAGTATCATTTATGTATTCCGGCACTCCGCTCCGCCCGACCTGCCCAGTGCAAATGGGAAAGATGGAATGACTTAATAGAGCATATCATTTCCGGGTAATGAAGAGACGCAGAAGCGGTTGGACCTTCAATCGCTCTCGTCCTCGTCGGAGGTGGTCTCGTCCCTTATCTGCGACCGGTTTTCGCGTGAGTAGAAGTAGAAGCACAGGCTCAAGGTTAACAGGTGTGTGGCAAAAAAGAAATACAGCACCGCATCCTGGGTTTTGCATCCCAGAATGAAAAAGGCGACCGCACTGTAAAAGAGGAGTTTTGTTTTCATGGTCTAACCCACTAATGATATCGGTCGTTTCGAAAAATACTAAAGTAAAACCGGTATTCCAAACGATGGACGGCTTTGCTGACGGCCGGGAGACTTGTCAACACAGCGTCTTTCGGGTAAAATGAGGATAAATTTACCCACATTATTCCGTATGCCTGAAGCCGATGACAATGGATTCATTACAGTTAACATTCTAACGATTTCGTGAGGCCCCCCTGATTCAAACCCGCTAAGTTGACTTTTTCGGGCAAACATCTCGGGCTGTTGAGAAGAAAAAACGCGTGCACAAGGGGAGCGTTTTGCGGAGTCACCAAGGGTAAAAAATTATGAAGAGGGTATTCGTTATTGCCGCTGCCGGGGTTCTACTGCTCGCGGTGTCACTTGCTTTTTCACGCTCCGGTCCACCCCAGCCGACAGCGGAAGAGGAAACGGTGTTAGATGCGCTCAAAAAGGTCCAGGAGGGGTACAGCAACCGGGTTACCTATGCCAAATACACGGAACTTCTGACCGCTGCGGCTCAAAAAATCGATCAACTTAAGAAGACCGGCACCCATAACAGCTGTTTCATGAAGGCCGCTGATAGGTGCTTCTCATCGTTTGAAATCGGGAAAAAGGCCTGGAAGGCAAAGGATGAAGCCCTGGATGAACGCCGTCGCATCGACATGGAGACCACCCTGTCGTTCACGATTGGCTTTGCCTCGGTCAGCCTGGCAAAGGCCAACCAATGCTTCTTTAATTAATCCTGCGGATTATTTATTAAAGGTCTTTTTCGATGATGCCATCGCTGCTGCCGCTGGGTGAGGGACCGGACGGCGGGCGTTGGAACTGACGCTTCTGCTGAATGTCTTTTTCGAGCCTGCGAAGGTCGTTCTGGATGGCAAATATCTTTTTTTCCAGATCGCTGGAGAGCACCGACAGTTTCTGCTGCTGATTTTCCAGGTCCTGTTGAAAGGCTTTGCGGTCGATTTTACTGTTCGTCAACCCCGTTATTTCGGTCCGGAGTTTGAGGAGGTCATTGACCTGTTTTTGAGTGACGGCTGTGAGGTCCGACAGCCTCTCGGACATGTCATTGTCGCGGGCTGTCATCTGGGCCGACAGTGCCGCCAACTGGTTGGCCAGGCTTTCCTGATCTTTTTTATCCATCTTGGCGGTATCGATCGCCTTCAGGCTGCCCAAGGCGTTCTTCAAACCGCTATCGGTTTTGCCGAGCTGCTTTTTCAGGTTTTCAATACTTTTTTCGGTTCCGGCCAACTGCTCTGAGAACATCGTTTCGAATTGGGTGAGCTTAACGGAAAACTCCTGCAAACGGGTATCCAACGTCTTGGCAAGGCCCTCCACCGACTGTGTACCGTAAGTTTGATTTTGGGCAACCCGGTTTTTCAGGTCGTTGTACAGAAAATAGAGCGCCGCGCCGATCAGGCAGGGGAGAATGATCGCCAGGATCGTTATTCTCCGGCTCAGTCTGGCAACGCGGTTGTCCTGCGGCACCTCTCGCAAGACGTCGTCCGGGTTCATTTGATCGGATCCAAATTTAAAGTTATCCGAGTCTTCTCTGCTCATTTTTTTATTCCCACTCGATTGTGCTGGGCGGTTTGGAGCTGATGTCGTAAACGACCCGGTTGACGCCCTTGACCTCGTTGATGATGCGATTGGAAACGCGGGCCAGGAAGTTGTGAGGCAGCTTGGCCCAATCGGCCGTCATGGCATCCCGGCTGGTGACCGCCCGAATCGCCACAATGTCTTCATAGGTGCGGGCATCTCCCATCACGCCGACGCTCTTGATCGGCAGCAGAATGGCAAATGACTGCCACAGTTTCTTATAATAGCCTGCTTTTTTAATTTCTTCAATCAGAAGATCATCGACCTCGCGCAGCACGTTCAGACGCTTCGCGGTGATGTCGCCGATCACCCGTATCGCCAGCCCGGGTCCCGGGAAAGGCTGGCGCCAGACGAGTTCGTCGGGCAGCCCCAATGCTTTTCCGAGCTTGCGCACCTCGTCTTTGAAGAGATAGCGCAACGGTTCCACCAGTTTGAGTTTCATTCGGGACGGCAGCCCGCCGACGTTGTGGTGTGATTTGATGACCGATGTCGGCCCACCGAAAGCGGAGACGGATTCGATCACATCCGGGTAAAGGGTGCCTTGAGCCAGAAATCGGGCATCTTTTATTTTGCCGGCCTCGGATTCGAACACCTCCATGAAGATTCGACCGATGATTTTACGCTTTTTTTCCGGATCAATGACCCCTTTGAGGGCTTTCAGGAACCGGGTGCGGGCACTCACGAATCGTATGTTAAGGTCGAGTTGCCGCGTGAGGGTCCCCTTTAGTTTTGCGGCTTCATCTTTGCGCAACAGGCCGTTGTCCACGAAGATGCCGGTCAGGTTCCGGCCGATCGCCTTGTGGATCAGAACCGCCGCGACCGACGAGTCGACTCCGCCGCTCAGGCCGAGGATCACGCGCTTGTCGCCGACCTGTTCGCGAATCCGCGCGATCGACTCGCGGGCAAAGGACTTCATGGTCCACGTCCGGCGACAGCGGCAAACATCAAATAGAAAATTGCGGATCATCTGCCGCCCCTGAGGCGTGTGTTCCACTTCGGGGTGAAACTGCAGTCCGAAGAGATTCTTTTGCGGGTGAACCGTGGCCGCGATCGGCGTGTTGGCGGTGAAAGCCGTTACGGTGAATCCGGACGGCAGTTTTTCAATCGAGTCCCCGTGGCTCATCCAGCAATGGGCCTTTTGCCTGACCCCGGCGAACAGTCCCCCGGTCTTTTTCAGATTCAGCTCGGCAAATCCGTATTCGCGCTTGCTGGTTTGGCGGACCGTGCCGCCGAGGGCATCCACCATGTACTGCATCCCGTAGCAGATCCCCAGCACCGGTATGGCCAGGTCAAAAACGGTGGGGTCGATTTTCGGACTGTTCTTTTCGTAGATGCTGGAAGGACCGCCTGAGAGGATGATGCCCTGCGGTTGCAGGGACTTGATGGCCTCGACGGCGATTGTCGGCGGTTCGATCTGGCAATACACCCCAGCCTCCCGCACGCGCCGGGCGATGAGCTGGTTGTACTGCGAACCGAAGTCAATGATGAGAATCATCGTTAACCTTTTGAAGCACTGTGTCCATCGCGCGGCCACTGAGCCGGAAGAGCGCACATGATTCGGGCGGCACCACCCGCCGAAACCCTTTGAAACGGTTTGCGAAAACAGGCTGAATATGGTAGAGAGCGCTGCAAATGTCAACCCAATTTATACTCGTTCAGCTATACGAAATACAGACACCGGCCGAGGCCGAAGCCCTTATTGCATTGGGTGTGGACCACATCGGAAGTGTGATTCTCTCAGCGTCGCGTTGGAAAGATTCTGCCATACGCGAAACCGTCCGCCTGACCCGCTCCGCCGGGGCCCGCAGCAGTCTGATTCCGCTCTTCAAGACACCCGCGACCATAATGGAAATGCTGGACTACTACCGCCCGGACATCGTTCATTTTTGCGAGTCTGTGAGCGACCGCAACGGGATGCTGGAAATATGCCGAAAGCTGCTTATGATACAGAAGCAGGTCAAGAAAAACTTTCCGGAGATCGCCATCATGCGCTCCATCCCGATCGCCCCTCCGGGCTTGGCTCGGCATGTGCCGACCCTCGAACTGGCGGCCCTGTTCGAACCCGCAAGCGATTATTTCCTGACCGACACCCTGCTGGTTCAAAATACCTCGAAAACGGTGCCGATCGATCAGCCGGTCAATGGTTTCATCGGCATCACCGGCCAAACCTGTGATTGGCTTATGGCCCGAAAACTGGTGGACGCTGCGCGCATCCCGGTTATTCTGGCCGGCGGCATTTCACCGGACAATGTCGTGGAAGGGTTGCGGCAGGTAAGACCGGCCGGGGTCGACAGTTGCACGGGCACCAACGCCCGTGACAGTTATGGGCACCCGATCCGGTTCAAAAAGGATCCCGCCAGAGTCAAACGTCTGGTGGATGCAGTGCGCGGGTTCGAAGCCGGTCTTCTATTGGATGATTTGCGGCCCGGCTCGCGTCGACCCCCAGCGGACGGCGATAACGAAAAAGGTCGCCATTCATGATACCCTGATGCAAGGAGGATAACAGAGTCGATGCTTGACAGTTCAAATCTCAGAAAAGGCCTAAAATTGGAAATTGATGGCGAGCCTTACATCGTCGTTCAGTTCGAGTTCGTCAAGCCCGGCAAGGGCCAGGCGCTCTACAAATGCCGCTTGAAGAACATGATCACCGGCTCTCAGTTCGACCGAACTTACCGATCGGGTGAAAAATTCAACGAAGCCAACCTCGAAGAAACCGAAATGGAGTACCTGTACTTCGACGGCGAACACTACTGCTTCATGAACACATCGACCTACGAACAGGAACTGCTGAGCGAAAGCCAGGTCGCTGAGGCCAAAAATTTCCTCAAAGAAAACACGGTCTGCAACGTGCTGATGTTCGACCGCAAACCGATCGGCATTACCCTGCCGTTTTTCATTGAGCTCAAGATCACCAAAGCCGATCCGTGGGCCAAAGGCGACACGGCTTCGGGCGACAGCAAACCGGCAACTCTCGAAACCGGTTACGAGATCCAGGTGCCGCCGTTCGTCGAGGAGGGTGAAGTCGTGCGGATCGATACCCGGACGGGTAACTACGTGGAGCGGGTGAAAAAGTGACGACCCTACAGAACGCTGAACCGCCGGTCGAACATCTTTCCGATTCCGTATTCGTCGCGCCGCATAAATTTTTCCTGTGAAGGCCCGATGATCTGCATCTCCGGGTGGCTCTGTTGCACGTCAACCGCGATCTTCATCTCCTTGGTGCAGCCGGTGCTGAAGGTGGCATCCTTGCCGACCCATTCGGGCGGAACCTTTTGCTTGAGGATCTGAAACGCCTGCAGGATGTCCTCGTAGGTTTGAAACCGCCAGATGTCGATCAGGCCACTGCGTTGAACGATTTCCCACATGTACATCAGATCGTCGGCATCCATGCCGGGCTCGTAGAATTCAGACGGGTTGATGATGAAGGTCTGAGTGGAGTGTTCCTCGAGATGGTGGACAAATGTCGCCATGATCTTTTTGGCCATGTCGATTTTACCCGGAATCGAACCGATGATGCCGCTGTAGAAAACCACTGTCATGCCGGCGGCTTTGGCGGCCGCCATTTGATCGACAATCGACTGGGCCTTTCTTTCGAGGTCGGCGTGTGAAAACTTGATAACCTTTTCGTGTTTGGGTTTGAAGGTGACCTCGATGCCTCCCTCGCGGGGTGCGGTGATGTTGTAGATGTCCTGCGTGAACTGAAAAGGCGTGTCGAAGAACCGCCGTCGCTGATCGTCACCGCGCGATATGACCGCATCGACTTCCTTGAAGGCCCTGGCGAAAGTGGTCGAGACCATCAAGAGGTTGAGGTTCTCGCGTGTGCCGTCGGATAGGGCCAATATATCGTAATCACTACGGAGTTTACTCACCAGTTCGTTCTTGCCGAGCGATTTTTCCCGCAGCACCAGCACGTCTTCGATTTCACGTCGCAGCACCGGATCGGCATTCAAGTCGTCAAAATCGGCTTTGGTGAAAAGAGGGCCCTCCTTGACGGCGATGATAATTTTGTGACCGCGTTTGACCAGGTACCGGATGATGGCCAGATCGACGATGATCTCTCCGGCCTCGTTCGCCAGCCAGAGGATTTTGCGGCCTTTGTCCTCGTTGTTGGGGACATGGTTCCCGGAGATCGCTAAAAATGCCAGGAGCTGTTCCAGTCCGTTACCATCGATGGGTTGCTTGAAGAGTTCCAAATAATTCTGTTCAGTGAATTTTTCGGCAGCATCGGTCTCCCACACCGCCGGCGCACCGGCTAAGGCGATGAGCCGTTTCAACTCAAGGTGATCCGCAAATTCCCGGATACCGGAAAGGGTGCCGGGCACTTGCTCGCAGGGGAAGGGCTCGACGCGGTTCATCGCATTTTGGAAAGCAGTCGTGTTCAGAGCGAGTTGGACCCGCCGATTCCGCCGCGCTTTTTCTTCGAACCAGGGATCTTCGATCTGCGTGCGGTGCAAAAAGATCATCATCAGCCGTTTTTCGAGTCGCGAGGGAATCAGAATCTGATCTATGATTTCACTTTCATATTTGATCTTTACCAAGGCTTCCAGGAATTGTCGTTCCCGCGGATCTTCGATTTTACCCCTGATCAGCGTCATGATGCGGTCGAGGACCTCCCGGTATTTACCGGTCATAAATCTCGATTTCTTGCGGCTCATGATGGCATCGAACATGCGGCTGGAACAGGGATAATAGCGCTCATCACCTTCGGTGAACACCATGAAGCGGACCTGCTCAGGAGATGCAGCCAGTTCCGGGTAGGCGTAGTGGTCGAGATGGTTTTCGATGAAGAATGCGGTAAACCAGGCGTCCTGCTCCGGACTCGATCCCGGCCGATAGGGGGAGCGCATCGTGCGGCCCGATCCTTTTTTCAATACCTTGCGGCGGGTTTTGCCGGCCTTGGCGATCTGGCTTTTAGTGTTTTTCTGCGGCAAGAGACACGGCGTTTTTCGTTCAATCTTGACGAATCCGTAAAAAGCCCGATATCTGCGTTACGCTTCACTTCTCGTCACTGCGGCGTACCATATGTACGCCTCATTCCTCGAAATTCGCAAGCCTTGATCTCGGGCTTTTTACGAATCCGTCTGAATTGAGACTTTTACGAGTTCATCAATCTTTAGTGAAGAACTGAAGCTTGGTCGATCCGAGTTCTATGATGTCGAACTCTTTGAGCTGGATGGTGTCCTTCACGGCTTCACCGTTGATTTTGGCCTTGAACAACCCGCTCACATGGCTCAGGTGAAAACCATTGGGCCGCATGCTGATGGTTGCGGCAGTGTGACCGACACCGAGTCCGCTGACCACAATATCTGCGCTCGGATCTTTTCCGATCTTCGTCAGCTTCTTGGTCAGTGTGATCTCACCGTCGCCGCCGGAAAGATAGGAGAGGACCCCGACAGGTTGTGACTTTTCAGCCGCTGCTGGCGACTGCGGGGAGGGAGGCTCCGAAACCATGTTGCGAAAGAGATCCGCATCCATCACAATCGTCTGGTCCACCTGCCCGTCGGCTTCCTCAGGGCGAATTTCATTATCATTATAGCTGAAGACGAGGGTGTGCTTACCGATATTGACGATGTCACCGTGCTTGAGCCAGTGGGAGGTGACAAGCTGCTCGTTGACGAAGCAACCGTTTTTGCTCTGCAGGTCGGTCAGAACGAAACCATCCCCGATAGAGTCGATCTTGGCGTGGTGCCCCGAAACCGCCAGGTTTTCGACAACGATGTCGTTGTTGGTGCGCCGGCCGATCGTCACCGACTTCCCCTTCTGGAGCGGGTAGTCCGCGATCGTGTTTTTTTTGAACTTCAAAGTGAGCATCGGCATGTTGAATCCCTCTCAGTGCGCTGTCTTTTTTTTGGATCCGAGACTCGAAAAGCCTTCCGAAACCCGCGATAACAGGCCTTTCATCCTGCCCTCGCCATTCGTATTTTTTTTTATCCTGAGCACGATCACCGATATGTTGTCGGTGCCGCCGCGGTCGTTGGCCAGGTCGACGAGCTCCCGACAGGCCTCTGCAGGAGGGTAACGGGTGACGCTCGCCAGGATCTCTTCGGTCGCCACCATGTCCGTCAATCCGTCGGAGCAAATGACGAGAATATCGCCCGTGAAGCAGGGCACCTCGCAGATGTTAGCCTCGACCGTGGCCTTGACCCCCATGGCCCGGGTCAAAACGTGACTGAATTCGGCGCCCAGCTTTTCGACGCCGAAAAGATTTGCAGCCTCGCTTTCGGCCAACACGGTGTGGGGCACAGACAAGCGCTCGAGGCGGCCTTTATGAACCAGGAAGATCGGACTGTCTCCGACATTGGCGGCCACGAGTGACCGGTCATCGAAAAAAAGGACCGCGACCGTAGCGCCCATTCCACGATACTCTTTCGTTCCGTTGGCCGCATCGTGCACCACCCGGTTGGACAAAAGAATTCCAGCGAGGACCCGGTTGGCTCCGGAGGAAAGGGTCGTGTCGACAGGCCCCGTCTCTACCGGCGCCTCACCGTCGCGGCAGCGTTTGATATGGCCGCGCATCGATTCGACCACGAGTCGGCTGGCTACTTCGCCGGCCCTGTGACCGCCCATCCCGTCAGCGACAATATAAAGGCCCAGCCCATCATCGACGAGCAGAGTGTCCTCGTTGTCTTTTCGTTTTTTGCCGGTATCGGAGAGACCGGCCGATTCGATAGCAAACATTTATGGCAACGATGCATTAGGGTGAGCCGGACATGGGCCAGGGCTTCAACGGAAATCCGTGAAGGGCTGTCTCAAGATATGCATCCGGATTTGCTCGAAAAATAATTGTTTAAGTATAGTATAAATCCCAAATTGGGTCAAGACTTCCGTCTGGGCGGCAGAAATTCACGGTTTGACATCAACTGGGCCACAGAAGACACGAATTGGGTTCTGCAACGACCTCGGATATTGCACATTGTCTGCAAGGGGGTTATAAAGGCAGAGGTATGGTAACCTTATTGTTTCTTTTACCTAAATGGATTGATTCATTTCCCCTACTGTCGAGGATCTTATGCAGCGAATCGGGGTTTTGAAAAACACGATCCAACCCTATGCTTGGGGATCTCACACCGCAATACCGGAACTGCTCGGTACCCGGCCGGATCCTGACACTCCCCAGGCCGAACTCTGGATGGGAGCCCATCCGAAGGCCCCTTCTCTAGTGGCGGTGGACGCGGAGTGGGTCTCCTTGGAGGAACTCATCGAACGGTATCCGCAGGAGATGCTCGGCCGCAAAACGGCTGTTATGTTTCACAACAAGCTGCCGTTTTTGTTCAAGGTGTTGGCGGCCGCCCAGCCGCTTTCATTGCAGGCCCATCCGAGTTTTACCCAGGCCCGGCAGGGGTTTGAAAGGGAAAATGCCCAGGGTATACCGCTGGATGACGCGAAAAGAAACTACAGGGACGCCAACCACAAGCCGGAATGCATCTGTGCCCTGACCCCATTCTGGGCGCTGCATGGTTTCCGCAAAATCCCCGAGATTCTCGCTCTCGGCAGCCGTCTCGGCCTCGCGGTTTTTGAAGACCTTCTCAAAGTTCTGCGGAACCGGCCCGATGCGCAAGGACTCAAATCGTTTTTTGAGGCCCTGATGACACTGTCTCCTGCAAAAAGGATACTTCTGACCGACCAGGCCGTAAAAACCGCCCAGACATTTGCATCTGAAGATCCGGTATATCGATGGATGGGCGAACTCGGTAAGGCGTATCCAGGAGACATCGGCATCTTTGGCCCCATTCTGCTGAATCTTATCCTGCTCCAACCCGGCCAGGCCCTGTACTTGCCGGCCGCGGAATTGCACGCATATCTGGAGGGGACGGGGATCGAATTGATGGCCAATTCCGACAATGTGCTTCGGGGCGGCCTGACCCCAAAACACGTCGATATTGCGGAATTGCTGAGAGTGCTCAATTTTGAAGAAAGGACGGCACGCGTCCTGACACCGCGAACGACAGCGGACGGAGAACGCGTCTACGAATGTCCGGCGCGTGAATTTGTTTTGTCGACCATCACCGTCGTTTCGAATACAACCTATTTTAGTCCGACGGATAGAGGCATTGAAATACTGCTGTGCACAGCCGGGGCCGGCAAGATGACCGACCAGGGGACCGGTGAAGAGGTCGCTTTACCCAAGGGTAGGGCAGTTCTGGTTCCCGCCGCTGTCAAAGGGTACATCCTGGAGGGCGAGGCAATTGTTTACAAAGCGGCTGTGCCTTAAACAAAGGAGATAAAAATGGGACATGCTGATGAAACCTCAAAGGGCACCCCTTTCGATCTGGCCGATGCCGTTGCCTACGCCGACGGTTCGGTGGTCAGCAAGACCCTTCTCAAGAAAGAAAGCGGCAATATCACGCTTTTTGCATTTGACAAGGGGCAGGGGCTCAGCGAACACACCGCCCCCTTCGATGCGGTGGTCTACATTATTGACGGACAGGCGGAGGTCACCATCGGTGGCGATCCCCGGTCGGTATCATCCGGCCGGATGCTGATCATGCCGGCCAACATTCCGCACGCGCTTCACGCGACTGAGCGCTTCAAGATGCTGCTCGTTATGATTCGCAGCCAATAGCAGGGCCGATCTGGACATCGGAGATTATAGACCACGGGTTTATCCTCGCAGTGTCGGAACGGAAGGTAACGCGCCCATGAAGTTGCGCCAACCGCTCAAAGCTCTTCAGTGTTTTATTCTCTTGCTGGCCTTCTTTGCAGCGCTCAATGGCGTTCTCGATGTTCCGATTCAAAAAATCGGAATGGAGAAAGTCGCCGCAGCCAATCAGACCTACCTGAAGCAGTCCATGGAAAAGGCGGTCTCCGGGTTCCTGATTTTGTCGGGCATCAAAACCGGTCTGGCCGTCGTCGAGGGTTCGGAAGTCGGCATCGGCTTCAACCTTCAAATCGGCGATATCGTCCAGTCGGTCTACGACTACGTGGACATCGCCTGGAAAACCGCTTTGGCCGGCGGGACCGTCATCCTGATCACCCGCCTGCTGCTGCAGGCCGTGGACCTGATCGATCACTGGTTCCTGGTGTTGACATTCGGCTTCGGGTTTCTGGTTGTCCTTGCCCACTGGTTATTTCCACGTTGGGTGAGGGCGAACCGCCTCATGAAAGACGCCACCTTCTTTCTGGCCGTCTGCGCGGTGGTGTTTTACGTCGTTTTTCCGTTTTCCATTGCCGGGGCTGCATTTATCTCCCAGAAAATCACGGGGCCGTTGATAGATGAATCCCAGCGCAGCTTCGAGGGCATCAAGGAAGAATTTTCGGTGGAAACCATCAACCGGCACATTTTTAGCAGCGATTCGGCGGGGGAGGAGAGCAGTATTGCCGGCCTGATACTCAAGGGCAAGATGGCCGGGATAAAAGAAGCCATTGAGGCTCAAGCCGAATATTTCAAAGATAAATCCCGCAACATCGCTATCTGGACCCTGCAGCTGATCGCGGGATACCTCTTCGACAGCATTATCTTCCCGGTGATTTTTTTCATATTTCTGTTTGTGATCGTCAAGGGCGCGCTGCTGTATCTCTTCGAGGATCGGAGACAGCAGGCGTTCAGCGAAGACTTGCGCGCCGTCTTGAGCAAGCTTCAGCAAATGAAGCCGGATAGACCGTTGCGCAGTACCTCCCGCTTGCGGTCCGATCAAGGGCGCCGTCTGCGCAGGGGGTAGGAAAGGTGCCGGACCGCGGGCATCCGATAAAAACTTCTTGACACCCGCGGTTTTTTCATTTCTGACGTTATAACGATGACGCTCCAAAACTCTGACAAATCGCTTGCCGAATTTCGCCGTTTAATCGATGCGATCGACGCGAAAATTCTCGAATCAATCAATCAACGGCTGAAGATTGCCAAGGAAATCGGCGCGGTCAAAATACGCAAGGGTGCCCAGGTCATCGATCCGGAACGCGAAAGCACCCTGATCGAGCGGCTGATGGCGCACAACAAGGGCCCGTTAAGCAAAGAAAACCTGTACCACATTTTCAAGGAGATCATCACGATCTCGCGCCAAATCCAGACGCCGCAACTGAACGACTATCTCGGTCCCGGTGCGACTGCTGTTTACGCCGTCATCGGCGATCCGGTTTCGCACAGCCTGAGCCCCGTCATGCACAATCGGGCTTTTGCCCACACCGGTTACAATGGTGTCTACGTCGCCTTGCGGGTCAGGGACATTGCCGCGGCAGCCAGCGGTTTCAGAGCCCTTGGTTTCAAAGGCATCAGTGTGACCATCCCTCACAAGGTGTCGGTGATGGATTGCCTGGATGAAGTGGATGCCAGGGCGCGCGAGATCGGTGCGGTGAACACGATCGTCAATTGCGACGGGCGTCTGGTCGGCTACAATTCCGATTATCTGGGCGCTGTAAAGGCCCTGGCGGACGCAGTCGATATCAGCGACAAAACCGTGGTGATTATCGGGGCCGGTGGAGCGGCCCGGGCCATCGGCTTCGGCATCATCCGCTCCGGCGGCAGAGTCGTCATTTTAAACCGCAGCCCGGAGAAGGGCGAGCGCTTGGCCGAAGCGCTGAATGCCGATTTCCAACCGCTCTCGGAGGTCCGGGAAATAGAAGGTCAGGTCCTGGTGAACACCACTCCGGTCGGCATGTTTCCCCATGCGGAACAGATGCCGCTGGAGAAGAATCTTTTAAGGCCCGATCTGGTCGTCATGGACATCATCTACAATCCACTGACCACCCGATTGTTGAGCGAGGCCGTGCGTACCGGCTGCCGAACCATCAACGGTTTGTCCATGTTCGTTTACCAGGGGGCGGTTCAGTTCGAACTCTGGACCGGCGAGAAAGCCCCGCTGGATGTGATGAAAGCGGCAGTGGAGAGCGCCCTGCAGCGGGTTTAAGACGATGATCGAAATAAAACCCGGCCATGTCAAAAATACGACCGTTTGCGTGCCCGGCTCCAAGAGCTACACGCACCGGATGCTGATTGCGGCGGCCCTTGCAGACGGTGCCTGTGAGGTACGGAATCCCCTGCATAGCGAAGATACGCTGATTACACGGCGCTGTCTGTCCGAGATGGGTGTCTCGATCGAGGAGGCGCGGGATCACCTTCGAATTCAAGGGACGTCCGGACGACTGCGGTCGCCTGAAAACCCCGTCGATCTTGGCAATTCAGGGACCTCCATGCGCCTGATGGCGGCGGTGGCCGCTCTGGGGCAAGGCGTCTGCGTTCTGACCGGATCACAGCGGATGCAGCAGCGGCCGATCCAGGACCTGCTCGTTGGATTGAATCAAATGGGTGTCGGCGCCCGATCGGTGAATGCCGATGGATGTCCGCCGATCGAGGTCACCGGCGGCGGTCTGAAGGGGGGCAGCGTGACGATCGACTGCCGCATCAGCAGTCAGTATCTGTCCGCGCTGCTGATGATCGCCCCCTTTGCAAAGGAAACGGTCACCATCACGGTTTCCGGCGGCCTGGTGTCCAGGCCTTACGTTGACATGACCATTGCCGTCATGGAAGAGTTCGGCATCGCGGTTGACCGCAACGGTTACGAACGGTTTGTCGTGACAGGAGGCCAAGCCTATCGGGCCGGCGACCACGCAGTGGAGCCGGACTGCTCCCAGGCCGGTTATTTCTGGGCGGCTGCGGCCATCAGCGGTGCCGGTGTCACGGTTGCCGGGACCTCAAAGACCTCCCTGCAGGGTGACGTCCGGTTCGCAGAATGCCTCGCGGCAATGGGATGCCGGGTTGCGGAGCACGGCGACGGCATCGAAGTGAGCGGAGGCCCTTTGACGGGTGTGATCGTCGACATGGCCGACATGCCTGATATGGTGCCCACCCTGGCCGTTGTGGCCGCCTTTGCCCATGGGGCGACGGTCATCGAAAATGTGGCCCACCTGAGGGCCAAAGAAAGCGACCGTCTCGGTGCGGTTGCCGCCGAGTTAATGAAGATGGGCATTGAAGCCGATTGCACCGACAGCGGCCTGCGTATCGTGGGCGGACACCCGCAGGGCGCGGCGATCGACACGTACGACGACCACCGCATCGCCATGAGTTTCGCCCTGGCCGGGTTGAAAGTCCCGGGCATAAAAATCAAAGACGAGACCTGCGTAAAAAAATCCTTCCCCAATTTCTGGGAAGTGTTCAAAAGTCTTTATCATGTCGAATGACAGCAACGCGGCGTTTCATGAACAATTTATTTCTCATCGGATACCGTTGCACCGGCAAGACCAGCGCCGGAAGGACACTGGCCGCAAAACTCGGATGGATCTTCGTGGATTCGGATCGGGTCATTACCGTTGAGATCGGCTGCAGCATTGCCGAATTTATCGCCGCAAATGGATGGGCGGCGTTCAGGGAGACAGAACGAAAGGTTATTATCCGGTTGTCGGAAATGGACCGACAGGTCGTTGCGGCCGGCGGCGGAGCCGTGATAGCGGATGAAAACGTGGAGCGCATGCGGTCCAGTGGAAAGGTGATCTGGCTGCAGGCCTCACCGCACACGATCCGCCGGCGGATGCAGGCCGACGCCGGCACCGCTGTCAACCGGCCCTCACTGACAGGGCAGGGGAGTCTGGAAGAAATAGCGGCGGTCCTTGACGAAAGAAAACCCCTGTACGCGGGCGCCGCACACCATCTCATCGACACAGATGACCTGAACACGGATGAGGTCGTTGAAAAGATCATCGAAATAATCGAAAGCGATCTCAAAACAGACCCAGCCGGCTAACGGGCTCAACCGGCTTAACGGACTCAACCGACTTAACGGACTCAACCGACCTAACGGGCTAAACGGGCTAACGGACTCAACCGGCTCAACCGACCAGAGGCATCATCCCATGTCCAGCACCTTCGGAACTCTCTACAGGGTCACAACCTTCGGCGAATCCCACGGTAGAGGCGTCGGCGCCATTGTCGACGGATATCCGCCGCGCGTTCCACTTGCAGAAGCCGACATCCAACCTCAGCTCGACCGGCGGCGACCGGGCCAGAGCCACCTGACCACCGATCGGGCAGAAACCGACCGGGTGACTATCCTCTCGGGTGTCGAAAATGGCCTGACCCTTGGGTCACCCATCGCCGTCCTGGTGGCCAACAAGGACCAGAAACCGTCGGACTACAAGGAAATGCAATTCGTCCCCCGCCCTTCACACGCGGATTATACGTATCAGATGAAATACGGCATCCGGGCAGCCAGCGGGGGAGGGCGGTCGAGTGCCCGGGAAACCATTGCGCGCGTTGCGGCCGGTGCGATGGCCGAAAAATTTCTACATGTCATCTGCGGGGTAGAGATCATTGCATGGGTGAGTGCGGTCGGGAACATCTCTGCGCCGGAGGTCGACATCGAAAAGATTACAAGAGCTGAGGTTGACCGGACAGCGGTCCGTTGCCCTCACCAAAACACGGCCAGTCGAATGCAAAAAGAAATAGAGGCTGCTAAAGAGGAAAAGGATTCGATCGGCGGGATCATTACCTGTGTCTGCCGAAACCTTGCGGCCGGATGGGGCGAGCCGGTATTCGACAAAATGGAAGCCAAACTGGCTCAGGCCATGCTCTCGATCCCGGCGACCAAGGGGTTCGAGATCGGTTCCGGCTTTGCCGGCACCCGCATGCGGGGCTCGGCTCACAACGACGCTTTTATAAAAAAAGGGGATCGATTGGGGACCCGCACCAACTTTTCCGGCGGCACCCAGGGCGGGATTTCCAACGGCGAACCGATTTTCTTCCGCGTGGCCTTTAAACCCCCGGCCACTATCGGCCGGACTCAGGAAACTGCCGATTTCGAAGGGCAGGCGGTGGCGTTGGCCGCCAAGGGCCGTCACGATCCGTGCGTCGTGCCGCGGGCGGTCCCAATCGTCGAGACCATGGCAGCCCTGGTGCTGGCGGACTTCGCCTTGCGTCAAAAAGCGCGGGGCTGATATGATCGGAATTATCGGATACGGTCGTTTTGGCCGACTGGCGGCTCGCCACCTTTCCGGAGACTACCCGGTCCTTGTCTGCGGACGGCGAGATCTATTGCAGGAGAATATGCCGCAAGGCGTCCGCGTCGCTTCCTTTCATGACGTCTGCAACCAGCGGATCGTCATACCCTGCATGCCGATATCGTCTTTCAAGGAAGTGCTCGCCGCCGCCGCACCGTTGATGAGACCGGATGCCCTGGTAGCGGATGTATGCTCCGTCAAGGAAAAGCCGGTCCGCTGGATGAAAGCCGCTTTGCCCGAAACGGTGTCCATCCTCGGAACCCATCCCATGTTCGGTCCGGACAGCGCTTCTGCCGGGCTCGAAGGGATGAAAATAGCCCTGTGCCGGGTTAGAATCAACGACGACTTGTACAATAAAGTGGTCGCTTTTCTCAGGCGTTCTGGGCTGGCGGTCATCGAAACGACTCCGGAAGAGCACGACCGCCAGATTGCCATCAGCCTGGCTCTGACGCATTTCATCGGCCGGTCCCTGGCTGCTTTTGGCGCACGGGAACTGGCAATCGACACGGAAGGATACAAACGACTGCTTCATATCCTGGGGGTGGTGGAGCATGACACCCGCCAGCTGTTCACCGACATGCACCGCTACAATCCTTACGCCAAAGAGATACGAGCAGCATTTATGAACGCCATGGCGGAAGTAGAATCGGAGTTGAATTCATGAACAGCCTCCCGCTCAACCGAACGGCGGGTAATTGTTCTCATCTCTTGCAAACGCCTCGAAATCCCGTTCGAGTAAAAACCGGCTGATCATTTTGTTCACTGCATCGGCTGTGTCCACCTTGTAGTGTCCTTTCTCGTCTTGACCCGCAATTTTCTTCATGTTCTCCACAATGGCCTTCAATGATGCGGTCGTCATGATCACATTGGCGTGAACTTCGATTGTGTCGATGGTATCGCTCATAACAAATGCCCTCCCGACCTATAAATTTCACGGCCGTCTATTTGTAATATTTTAATCTATATTGATAATAATAACAAATATATATAAGGAAAACAAGAGAACACCTAAGTATAAAAGATGTTTGGAATAGGGGAATTTTAAGCATTTTATTGGGATTGTCAGGGCAGAATTTGCAGGTTAACAAAACAGTCAAATCAAGCGGCGCTGAACTTACTCAACCACATTCTCAAATTCAATCTGAAAGGAGACCTCACATGAAAACTATCAACAGAAGCTTCGCTATCATGACCGCAGTTCTGACTATTTTTGTTCTCTTTAGCTCCGTCTGGGCCGCCGAGCCTCAGCAGGTCAATATCAATACGGCGACCGCTCAGGAACTCTCCCAGCTCAAGGGTGTCGGACCGGCTTATGCCACCAAGATTGTCGCCTACCGGGAGGCCAACGGACCTTTTGCAAAATCTGAAGACATCATGCAGGTACCAGGAATCGGCACCAAGACTTTTGAAGTCAACAAAGACCGAATCATGGTCGACAAGAAAACCGCCAAACAATAAAACTCGATTTGGCAAGCGCCGTTGAGTGCTGAATGATTTCGGCAAACACCAAACCTGCCACCTGGTTGATGAACAATAACCAGGCGGCAGGTTCGTTTTTTATCGATCTAAAAAACAAGGAGGACTGGATGCGGGCTGTCGTCGATTTTCGTGAGAGGCCTTCGGGTATCATCGATTTAATCGATAGCCGGATCAGCCTCTTCTTAGCTGTGGGTTACTGTTTTTAGCGGTTTTGTGTTACCAGGAGGATATTTTATTAAAAGGTTATAATTACTTTTATTTTTATACTTTTTTAAGAGTATTCCTATTGTTACATCAATGCATAACGCTTATGATTTATTGCTTTACTTATTGTAAGGATTGGATTAAAAACACCAATCACTTGGAAAAGCCAGAAAGGATGCTCCCGAAGCGGTGCGCCACAAATTCATTTGAGGGATAGAAAGACGGTAGATATTTTGCGCCGACTCCGATGAGCCGATTTGTTATGACACCTCGGACGTCTGTTACAAGAGACACAAACACACTTTTGAAAAAACATCGTATTAACAAAAATGTACGCTTTAGCAACGTGAATCGTTGTGAGCCTGTTTCAGAGGTGTGTAATGCCTGTAATCGACTTTCTTCAATGTAATGTGCTGGATGTTCTTCCAGACTGGATTGAAGAGGTCCAGTTGATCGTCCGCAATCACGAACAAGCTTCAAACATCTTCGCAATTTACGTCGATGGCTCGGTCACCGCCAAGGACGACAGCATTAAGGGGTTTTTGTTTATGTATGATGGTTACCGGGTTGTTAGGCCTGGGACCACGATTATGCCCGACATCATTCGGAAAAGGAATCCTAACAATCCGAATCAGTTGACATTCTCCGCAGCTATAAATCTTATTGGGCTCCCTACTGCGGTCACCATAGAAATACTGGCGCGAAAGGCCGATTCAGTTGCGCAGCTTGTAGCGCAGATCAAGGTTGTACGCCGGTCATTGCCGACTTCTTATAGACCCAAATACCGTCTTATTCCAATGCAAACACAAGGACGGAGTGGAAGCACTTGGTTGATGCGTTTGCTGAGCCTGCATCCCGACATATTGATAGACCCACGGCATCCGTATGAATTCAAGGGTGCTCAGTATTATATAAATATGTTGAGAGCTCTAACTCAGCCGTCTATTCATCCCAACACTGCTACAACGAGCGTCATCTATAGACCAGAAGATCACTCTTTTCCGCCCAATCCTTATTACTGTATTTCCAGTGAACAGCGGTGGGCAATCCAGCCGCTTGGCAAGATGTTTCCCCCTGAACTGGCAAACCTAATAATTCGATGCATTGATCAATTGTATAGCATGCTGGATGCGGAACTTTGCGCATCACCTAAAGGGCCGCGCAAGGCAGTCATTTTTGACCGGATTCTTCGTGCTAATCTTTTTAATAAGAGACGTTTGATCATTGAAAAACAAGTGACCTTCCCTGACTTGGTCAACGAACTCTACAGCCATCGCAAGCAGGTATTCTTGTTTCGCGATCCCAGGGACGTCATTTGTTCTATTCACTCTTTCTTCGAAAAGACCGGAGTGTCCATCACGGGTAAAACCGTCACCTTTTCCGACTTGGCATTCCCTAAAATGATCATGGAGGGTTTCCAGCTTCTTTGGCAGAGATACATTCGACAAAAAGATTCCGCGCATCGTATTAACTACGAGCATCTCATCGTGAATCCTGAAGATGAACTCATGGCATTGCTTCGCTACCTGGAAGTTAATTCCACGTCCAGAGTAGCTCGTAAAATGATTGAGAAAGGCAGTAAGCGAGATCAATCAAGCGAAACCCATCAGACGAGCAGCAGTCCAGAATCTTCCACCCAGCGCTGGAAAACAGATCTACCTGAATCATTACAACTATTTTGCAGTGACTTAGCGGGAGAAGAGCTCTCTGCCGCCGGCTACGATTGAAAAGGCACGAGATCAGTCCGCGTTATTCAACTCGACTGATTATTACTTTAATTATTTAACGATGTCTCCACTTAACTTTTTGCAACTTCGGCGCCAGTAGGTAGAAACAAAAACAGCCCCAACCGGATTGAAGACGGAATGGGGCAAAACATATCAGGTAGACCATGCCATTTATCTCTGGCATTATAATTCAATCTATCAGGGGTGCGCCGAGAAAAATCACGAAAAACGCAAGCGCATAAAGCCGTGGGCAGCTCGGCAGAGCCCGCGGCTTTTTCATTGTGCGCCCGGCAGGGCGCATCTACTTGGAGGTGCAAGTCCTCTGCACACCCGACAGGGGGAAGTGTTAGCCGGACGGCAAGGGTGCCCACCACGAGGTGGGATCTGAAGGAAGCCGCAGGCAAAGCGCTGGCCCGACGAACAGAAATCGCATAGGAGGCGGTGATGTTGGATGAGAAGGCAAATATCTTCAAAGTCCGATACCTGTACGGAAAGCATGGCCGCATATGCAGCGGGCATAAGCGTGAAGGTGGGTGGGCATTACCCGGGGAGATCTGCCGATCTGCCTTGTGCTATCGGCGTTGTAAGGTGCCGAAATGGGTCGGCAGAAGTCAGCCGAGGGCATAGTAGGCTTACTCGACCGAGCCGAAGGCCTGAACATGAATTACAGACAGGAACCTTAACTTCGATGACCACGCAGACGCTGACCAATCAGGCTTAAGATGCCCGATGCCCCGACGGAGAGAGGCGGACGGAATATGCCAATGGCCGCAGGTGGTGCGTTAAGTGGCACGGCAATAAGGGAGCATACCTGTATGAAGCTTGAGAACCTGATGGAAGCGGTGGTCGAGCGCGAGAACATGCTGAGTGCCCTCGGGCGGGTGGTCAGCAATAAAGGGTGCAGCCGGAGTGGATGCTATGAGCGTTGACGAGCTAAAGCCCTATTTGCAAACCCGTTGGGAGCACATCAAGGAACACCTGCTGGAAGGCAGCTATCAGCCGCAGCCGGTGCGCCGGGTGGAAATACCAAAGCCCGACGGGCAGGGAGTGCGCAAGCTTGGCGTTCCCACGGTGGTTGACGGACTGATCCAGCAGACTCTGCATCAAGTACTGAACCCCTTGTTTGATCCTGGCTTTTCGGTCAGCAGTTACGGTTTTCGGCCGGAGCACAGTGCCCATCAGGCATTGTGCCAGGCAAGGGAACATGTTGCTGAGGGCAGGCGCTGGGTGGTGGACCTGGATTTGGAGAAATTCTTCGATCGCGTCCACCATGACGTGCTGATGAGTCGTGTGGCCAGAAAGGTAGGGGACAAGCGCGTGTAGTGTCTGATCCGCCGCTGTGTGATCTGGCGGCAATGGAAGCGGGCGTAAGCGAGGGCAAAAGGCTTGATGAAAAGAGGGCTCGGCGAGAGCCGTGCCTGGGAATCGGCTACTAATGGCAGAGGCCCCTGGTGGAATTCAGGAACCTCTCACATGAATCAGGCGTTTCCCAAGAAATTCTTTGACCGGCTCGGACTCGTGTCACTGCTTGACTCGGTCCTTAAGTTTCAATGTAACTCATGAACCGCCGTATACGGAACCATACGTACGGTTCCGTGGGAGGACGGAGGGCGCGAGCCCTCCTCCTACCCGATTCTCCTGACGGTCATCGAAACGACCCCCGAAGAGCACGACCGCCAAATTGTTGTCAGCCTGGCCCTCACCCATTTCATCGGCCGGTCCCTGGCCGGTTTTGGTGCGCGCAAACTATCGATCGATACGGAAGGGTACAAACGGTTGCTGCATATCTTGGGTGTGGTGACGCATGACACCCGCCAGCTGTTTACCGACATGCATCGCTACAATCCTTATGCCAAAGAGATGCGCACGGCATTCATGAACGCCATGTCGGAAGTAGGATCGGAGTTGAATTCATAAGCGACCTCCTGCTCAACCGAAGGGCGGGTAATTTTTCTCATCTCTTGCAAACGCCTCGAAATCCCGTTCGAGTAAAAACCGGCTGATCATTTTGTTCACTGCATCGGCTGTGTCCACCTTAACGTGTCCCTTCTCGTCTTGACCCGCAATTTTCTTCATGTTCTCCACGATGGCCTTCAATGATGCGGTCGTCATGATCACATTGGCGTGAACTTCGATTGTGTCGATGGTGTCGCTCATAATCAATACCCTCCCGGCATATTAGTCTACCACTTAAATTTCCCCTCCATTCAAAGGGGAACTTACATCGGTATTCCTTAAGTTAATGACATTGGGGAATGACCCAAAATATTTTTTTGCCCCGACTATCGATTTTAATAAAAAATCTTTATTGTCAATAATTACAATTATATATCTAAGATAAACGAGAACACCTAAGTATAAAAAATGATTGAAATAGGGGAATATTAAGCATTTTATTGGGATTGTTATGGCAGAATTTGCAGGTTAACAAACAAGTCAAATCAAGCGGCGCTGAACTTACTCAACCACATTCTCAAATTACATCTGAAAGGAGACCTCACATGCAAACTATCAGCCGAAGCTTCGCCATCATGACCGCAGTTCTGACTATTTTTGTTCTCTTCAGCTCCGTCTGGGCCGCCGAGCCGCAGCAGGTCAACATCAATACGGCGACCGCTCAGGAACTCTCTCAGCTCAAGGGTGTCGGACCGGCCTATGCCGCTAAAATTGTCGCCTACCGGGAGGTCAACGGACCTTTTGCAAAGTCGGAAGACATCGTGCAGGTTCCGGGAATCGGTACCAAGACTTTTGAAGTCAACAAAGACCGTATCGTGGTCGACAAGAAAACCGCCAAGAAGTAATGCTCGGATTGGCAAGCGCCGTTGAGAGCTGAATGAATTCAGCAAGCACCAAACCAGCCGCCCGGTTCGAAAAAACCAGGCGGCTGGTTTCATTTTGACAGATCTGAAAAATCAAGAAGGATTGTATGCGGGCTGTCGTCGATTTTCGTGAGAAACCATCGGGTATTGTCGATTTAATGATAGCCGGTGGAATCGAGGTCCAGGTAAAAAAAATGGTGTGCGGGGATATCATCCTCGATGGCGTCATCACCGTCGAACGGAAAGCGGCAGGCGATTTTATCTTGTCGATAATCGATGGCCGGCTATTCAGGCAAGTGGCCAATTTGAAAAAGAACTGCGACCACCCGGTCCTGCTCATCGAGGGCAACCCCTTCCGGACTGGATTGAAAATGAGCCGATCGGCTATCAGAGGAGCTTTGCTGAATGTCCAGACTGTGTGGAAGGTGCCGGTTGTCTATTCGCGGTCAATAGAGGATTCGGTCGACCTGATGCAGATTATGGCCTGTCAATTCAAAAAAATGTCCACTGTCATGCCGCTAAGAGCAGGATACCGACCGCGTCGATTAAGCACCAGACAACTCTACGTGCTGCAGGGCTTTCCGGGAATCGGCCCACATTTGGCGAAACGGCTCTTGAACCATTTTGGGTCCGTTGCCGCTGTATTGGCCGCATCTTCGGAGGCACTGAAGGGCGTCAAAGGGGTCGGCGGGGTGACCGCCGAAACCATCCGAGAGGTGCTCGATGCTGAATGGTCTTTGCCTTAATTTTGTTTGGGTAATCCCCCCGCTCTGCCGGGGGTTACCCAAACAAAATTATTTTTATGGAATTTTTCAGCGCCCTGACCACCAGGGAGTGCGACATAGACGTCTGCCTTCAGTGCTGCGGGAAATGTGAAGTTTTTATCACCTTAACAAAGGATTTCATTTCGGCGTTAAAATCACCGTTTCGAGAGAGGATCTTCATGAGCGGTAAAGTTTTTATAGATACCTCACCGAAGATCTGAATCACGGTCAGAGAATCGAGGGTGTCTTCATCGAAAACCCCTTTTCATCCGCGTAATGCCGGCTCAAACCCCACACTTTTCTCCTCAAGGGTCATCCGAGTCACCATCATCTGCATCATTAAAAATTCCTTGTAATTTTGGCTTCTCCGAAACCGGGACCGGGACGTTCTCGTGCACAACGTGCGTAGTTATTCAAGAAACATCTGCTTACAGTCGCTCTGCACGTTGTGCACGAACGTCCCGGTTATCGGTTATCGGTTATTCGTCAAACAAGAACCCTGTTATAATTCACTATTCAAGCTTTGACCCTATAGATCTCCCAACCGGAAATTCGTTTTGGCAGAAAAGTCGCAAGCCAGGCAACACACCTCTGTTTTGTCTTGACAAATGACAAAGTAGAGGTGTATTTTAGCTTGTCTGGTCCAGGGAAGAAAAGAGTTGACGCTATGAAGCGATCCATGGAAAATCAATTAACTCGTTGGTTACAAAAACCGCGAAAAAAGCCCCTTGTCATTCGCGGCGCCAGACAAGTAGGCAAATCCACCCTGGTACAAAATTTTGCCCGGTCGCAACGTTTGAAATTGGCCGAGATCAACCTTGAAAAACACGGGAATCTCAATGGCATCTTCGGGACCAATGACCTCGACATAATCATTCCGGAACTGGAATTGCTGGCCCGCACGAGCCTGCGCCAGGAAAACACCCTGCTGTTCCTTGACGAGATTCAAAGCACACCCTATGCCATCGCCGCACTGCGCTATTTTCGTGAAGAAATGCCACAATTGCCGGTAGTGGCAGCCGGCTCCCTGTTGGAATTTGTTCTTGCAAAGCACGACTTTTCCATGCCGGTGGGCCGGGTCGAATACCTCCACCTGGGCCCCATGACCTTTGAGGAATTTCTGCTGGCG
>Ga0316190_10000662_pt1 | contig 24164 bp, 21 predicted proteins | sample Eddworburrow2_MG_FD_204929 | JGI IMG/M metagenome (GOLD analysis project Ga0316190, IMG submission 204929) | Coastal sediment microbial communities from Maine, United States - Eddy worm burrow 2 | ecosystem: Environmental > Aquatic > Marine > Coastal > Sediment | place: USA: Maine | collected... | reverse complement strand
CGGCTGCAGATACATCACGCCCCCGGCTTGAGCGTATCCAGGCGCGTGGCAGCATGCGGGTTGGCTACATGGAAAATGCGCTGCCCTTTGCCTACCGCAATAGTGAGGGTGAGGTGGTTGGTTACGATATGGACCTGATGCGGACGCTGGCCTACGACATCGGTGTCACCCTGGAAGTGGTTCGCCTCGACTGGGGGCAGGCCCCGGCGGCACTGAAGTCCGGGCAGATCGATCTTGCAGTTGGCGGTATCGCAGTAACTCCGACGCGGGCGATACAGGCTACGTTTTCCGAATCCTATTTCGACCATACTTTCGGCTTTGTGCTACCGGACCACCGGCGTGGCGATTTCACAAGCCTCGACGCTATTCGTAATATCAAGGACCTGCAAATCCTGGTTGGGCGGGACCGGCACTACAAAGAGATGGCGGAAAAGGCTTTCCCCAATGCAGCGTTTGAAATGGTTGACTCGCCACGACCATTTTTCCGCGGCGAACACAGTGATGCTGTCATGATTTCTTCCGCCGAGGCCGGTTCGGCCTGGACGCAGATTTATCCACATTTTGGTGTTGCCGTACCCAGTGGTATTTCAGTCAAGGCACCCGCCGCGCTGGCGCTGCCACCCGGTGACGCGTCATTCCGGATCTATGTGGATACCTGGCTGGAACTATCGAAAAAGAACGGGCTGATGCAGCGGCTGTATGATTACTGGATTCTTGGCGAGGAACACGAGGCAAAGACACCGCGCTGGTCAATCATGTACAACGTGCTTGGCTGGGGCAGATAGTCAGGTATTGCTCATCTGGTCCATAACTACAGGAGTCGATCACGGACGTTCATGCGAAGGAGTGTCAATGTGTTCCATAAACTGTTTATAACTGCCATGCTCGCGCTCGGGCTATGGGGCTGTGCATCACTCTCACCCATTGTTGAGAATAGTGACACCCGGGAACACGATCAGAAACAGTCTGGCACCCTACCAGAGGGAGAGGGGTGGTGGTACGCACGCTTCCATATCGATCGGCCTGAGGATGAGGAAATCCGCTGGTATATGGGTACACTGATTGGCGGTGAAGTCATTGCCCCGGTCTTTGACGAATATTACCAGGATGTGTATATCTGGCGAATACACCGGCGTGCAGGCAACGATGGTCACGGGCATGTTTTCAGTTTTATTTTCTACAGTACACCGCAGGGTGCGCAACGCATTTTCACTGCCATAAAAAACCACGCTGTGGTGAAATCCTTGTTGAAAAGCGGCCGGTTGACCAAGGTGACAGTTGATGATGTCACCAGGATAACCCGGCCGAATATAGAAGATACCAGTGATGATCACTGGCCAGTATCTGTGCAAAAAACCTGGCCGGCAATGATTATGGGCACAAGCAGGATGTGGCTGGACCTGGTGTCAGAACTTGCCGCCCATGAGAGCAATATCGGCGGCGTTGAAGCCAAATACAAAAAGGTGCAGGACGACATTACCCGTATCTGGAGAGAGCAGGGGCAGCACGCCGTGTTGCATCATCTGAATGCCGTCTTTGCTTACCAGCCACTCTTGATTCGCTATTAGAGAGCGGTTGGATGTTTCAGGCGAGGTGGGGAATTCCTGTTCATACGGCATCTCCCGGGCAAGCGCACAGGGATAATATTTGCTACGCTGCCAGGCATTCACCTTTATCAGGCGGCGGAAGCCGGTCTGTCGATTTGTCAGGTCATCGAAAATGGTTGTGCTGCACAGATCCAGTCTTGATTACCTTTATAAATATTCAGCGCACAGGGCGGCATTTACCAGCCACCTGAAATCATGGGATGCCGTGTGAACGGTAAGGGAAAGTCCGTAGTGATATTCCTGCTGAAGGCACTGGTGACAGTGGTCTGCCTGTGGTGGCTTGCCCGTTATTTTGACTACGAGCAGGTTCGTAGCGTACTTGCCGGCATCAATCCTCTGCTGTTGGTGGTGGCGATTGCGTTGCATTTCCTGTCATTTGTTGCGGGTGGCATTCGCTGGTGGTTATTGTTCCGGCACCTGCACGGAGCCATCGCCTTTCGACAGGTATGGCCAAGCTATTACCTGGGTGTCTTCTTCAATAATTTGCTCCCGTCTATCTTTGGTGGTGATCTGGCCCGTACTGCACGGCTTTACACCGCCGGAATGGGTGGCAGCGCACTGGTAAGCTCCGCGTTTGTTGACCGCATGCTTGGTTTGGCCGCTGTGGTCAGTATGGGTGCTGTTGCGCTGCTATTCGCTCCGGGCGACTTTGAAAACCAGCTTGCGCTGGGCGTCTTCGGTCTAGGCGTGCTGGCGATTTTACCCATGGTGGTCATCGCCGTACTACCCCGATGGACAGGGCTTCTGGATGCCGGTTTTGGCAGTCGCTGGCCGCGTTTGCATGCAGTATTGGCCTGCTTCCCGCGCTACCGTACTGCGCCCGGGCTTGTCTTGACAGCATTTGGCTTGTCCGTACTGAACCAGTTGCTGGTGGTGGTGGTGCTGTTGATGCTGGCTCCAGGGCTCGGTGTGCATTTGCCGGTCTTCCAGTTCATGGTCGTGCTGATGCTGGTATTCCTGGTATCCAGCTTGCCAATTTCATTAGGAGGGCTTGGAGCAAGAGAAGGCGCTATGATGAGTCTGATGCTGCCGCTCGGCGTTGATGCCACCTCGGTACTGGCCCTGTCTGTGGCCTACCTGCTGGTATTGTGGTCTTCCACGTTGCCGGGGGCGTTTATGCTGCTGCTGCGGGAACCGCATGCGACTGATACAGCAGGTTTGTAGGTGTCTGGCAGGCGTATTACTGACTTGATCACAATGATTGTATCCCCAAGAGCTGCTGGAATTGACGGGCTGAAATCCTTGCTATACGGGATGGTTATGGTCGTTTCATTGCACGGCACAAATGCCTTTGGTGCATATATAACGATGGCGACTGATTTCTCTGTTACCGTGAAAGCCGAGGAACTCGCACTTGTGGTTACGGCCGAGAACCGCGGTGATGTGCCTGCACAAGAGGTGCAGTTTGAAATCATCATAAATGACAGGGTGCTCACCGGTCCGGTTGTGGAAACCCTGGAACAAGATAAAAAGATGTCGGCAGAATTTTCACTGGCTGCTGTGCCCGGAATTCCCGGCCGCTATCCTGTCGTCATGAAAACCTACTACAAGGATACGAGTGGTCACCTCTTCACGGCGCTAACGGTAGGATTTTATAATTACATGTCTACCGTCATACCGGCTGTATCCATTCGCGGCCATGCAATCAGGTTACCGGTAGAGGGCAAGGGGCGGATATCGTTTGTGCTGCGCAATGGCGGGCAGACGGCGCTGAAGATTGATCTTGCTCTTTTAATTCCAAATGAATTATCGGCCGCCCATGAACACCGGGTGATCACAATAGATCCGCAGCAGGAAGCAACGGTCAACTACGACGTGGAGAACTATTCGGCATTGGCGAACAGCAGCTACCCGGTCTCACTTGTAGGACAGTACGAAGACGCCGGAAACCATGTGGGTGTAGCCGGATCAGCTGTTGTCAGGATTACAGCAGAGGTTAAGCCGGCAGTCAGGCTGGTCTGGGTATGGGTGCTCCTGGGTGGACTCATACCGGGGGTAATTATTTTTCTGCGACTACAAAAAGCAACAGGCGCTGGCCATCGATGATACGGCGATGAATGACATATCACCGCAGCTGATGCGTCGCGTACTGTTGACGTATTTGACCGTACTGATCCTGTGCCTGTCGCTGCCGGCAGAATCCGGGGCATCCCGATTCGAATACACGGCCACTATCACTGCAACAGCCGTTGAACTTGGCGGTACGCTTGAGCTTTCGCTGTCTGCCGGCGGTCCGATATACAACACAGGGCTTGTAATATGGTCCGCAGATCAAATCACCCGGATAGCTGGTCCACGGACATGGAAGCCGCATGAGTCGCATGTTTTTCAATTGCAAATTCCGTCCAGTCACCCCTTGCCAGGCAACTATAATTTGTTGCTTGCAATTGAATATCAGGACAACGATAAGATCTGGTACAGCCATCCGCTTGCTATCGAGTACCTGCTGGAGACAGCGCACGAGACGCCGCTGCGGACGCCCCGGGTTGTTTTCAAGGGGGATCAGTTGCGCTGGCAAGCAGCCGGTGTTGCTCGAGAAAATATATCGTTAACACTGACGTTGGCACCGGTATGGGAAGCTCTCGGCCCGTTGACCCCGGAGGACCAGACATTCCACTTGACGCAGCGGCCGGACCGGAAGGCGGTGTCAGGTGGCATCTATCCACAGTTGGCCCGGTTGGACTGGAGTGATCACGGGTTCCATCACAGCAAGCTGATACCCTGGTCGATTCGCACCGATCAGCGGGGGCAGTGGCTTAAATATGCCGGCGTTGCGCCGCCGCACGGTTGGTGGCGGTCTCCACAGTGGCTGCAAATATTTTCGATTACGCTTGCCGGTCTTGCCTGGCTGTGGACACTGCTTGCCTTCAGGCAGCAACGGATTGCACACCCCCCTGCAGTGGAATTATCCATTGTCCGTTACACGGGCTGGCTGCTGGCGGCCGGGATTTCCCTGTGGGTTGCGGACCATACCCGGCTGGATCTCTGGATATTGCCTACCTGGGCGACTGGCGGTGACACCGCATCTCATATTCTCTACGCAAACATATTCAGGGAGTGGGTAACAAACGGCAAGGTGTCGGGGTGGATGCCGGAAGTATTCATGGGGTTCCCGGCATTTAGTTATTACTTTCCGATGCCCTTCGTACTGGGTGTCTATCTCTCCGAGTGGGTCGGTTTGCCCGTCGCCTTCAAATTCATTGCCATGCTGCCGGCAGTATTGTTGCCGTTTGGCACTTATGTGATGGGAGCGTTGCTGGGTTGGCCGGTCGCGGCGCGACTCCTGGGTGCTGCGGGTGCCGCCGGATTTGTTCTCACCACAGGCACATCTATCTGGGGTGGTAATCTCATGGCGCAAATGGCGGGTGAATTCGCCTATAGCTGGGGGTTTCTCTGGACGGTTATTTTCTGGGGTGTGCTGGGCCGGGCTCTGAGACGAGGAGGGCGCGTCTGGATATTGGCCGCTCTGCTGGAAGTGCTGGTCGCATTCAGTCACGGTTATGCGCTGCTGATGGCCGGATTCGGTGCCTTCCTTTTTCCCCTGCTGTGTCGTAACTGGCGGCAGGCGTTGCCAACAGTCCTGCAAGTGCATGCGTTGGCATTTTTGTTGTTGGGGTTCTGGTTGATTCCCCTGATGAGCAATCTTCCCTGGACCATCCCGAATGACACCTCAATGTGGGTTGATCGGTGGCAGACGTTATGGCCAAGGCAGCTTTGGCCCCTGGCGCTCGGGATACCCTATCTGATTACCCTGCTGATTGTTTCCAGATCAGCGAGAGCGGGCCTGGGCTTCCCCCTGGGTATTTGCGTACTGGGTCTCACGTCTTTCCATATTGCACACCAGTTGGGGTTGGCGGATATACGCTTCTTTCCTTACGCCCAATGGGGAGCAGTGGTCGCCCTGGCGGGTGGCACAGGATGGTTGCTATATCGTTGGGTGCCTGCGTCCCTGTTATGGGCAGGCAGTATCGTGATCGCGTTGATGTCCTGGTGGGAGCCCGATACCGGTAGCGTAGAAAACTGGTCGCGCTGGAATCTTGAAGGCTATGAGGTCAAGGCCAGGTGGCCGGCCTATCGGGCCGTTGCTGACACATTGGCGGGTACCTTGATGGATGCCAGGGTGATCTTTGAACATGACCCGGATAACCATGATACAGGTTCCACCCGGACCGTGGAGGCCATGCCGTTGTTTGGTTCGCGCCCGGTTCTGGAAGGCCTCTATATGGAGTCTGCTATCAGTTCCGCTTTTATTTACCAGCTACAGGCCGAGATCTCGAAGCGGCCGTCTTCCCCGTTATCCCGCTTCCCGTCCAGCAAGGGAAGCATTGATGCGGCGATCGGACATATGAACGAATTCTATACCGATACCCTGGTGCTTCGGTCGGAGCAAATGAAGCAGCGTTTCAGTGATGACGAGCGTTTCGAAGTGTTGTCCCGGGAGGATCCATTTCTTGTGCTGCGGCTGCAAACCCCGGAATCACACCTGGTTGACATTGTCGATAGCCCGATCGAAATCAAGTCACGAGAGCAATGGATGAACAGCGCATTTCGCCGCTTTCGGCTTTCCCATCCCTATACCACGCGCGAAATCTATTTGACTTCCGATCAGGCGTGGCAGGTCCCCGCCCCGGCAACAGGTGGAGATGTCCGCATACTCAGCATGGACAGGGAGCGGCTTGTATTCGAGACCTCCGCTGTAGGTCAGCTGCATATCATTCGAATGAGCTACCATCCGAAATGGAAGAGTGTGACTGGCGAGCCCATTTTTCTCACAGAGCCCGCATTTATGCTGATCATTCCAGAACAGTCTCGCGTGGACTTGCGGTATGCGACGGTCACGGCAGACCGTGTTGGTGTCGGGCTGACGTTGCTCGGTCTCGTTGGTCTTGTGTTGCTGGTGATTTTTCCGCGAACATTGCCTGCTCCTGTCATCGCAAAGGGTCCGGCGTTAAAGCCCACGATAGCGGTGTTTGCGCTTGCGTTGAGCGTGTCTCTCTGGAGCTGGTGGAATAATTCGGAGAGGATCTACAAGCAGGGGCATGAACGGCTATCGGATGAGCAATACGTGTTGGCATCCCGTGCATTTGATCGTGCCTACAGCGCCCGGAATGTGCCAGGTAAAAAGGCCGAAGCATTGTTCTGGGCAGGCCGCAGTTTTGAGTTCATGGACGAGCATGCCGGAGCGCTAGATCGGTACAAAGAGCTTGCCCGTCTTTATCCTGATAATTACTGGGCTGCAGAGTCCTTGTACAGAATTATGCTGTTAGAAAGACAGGCGCACAACGAGCGTGGTGCTCAAAACGCCTATAAGCAGCTGTTGCAGGATTTTCCGGATAACACCTGGACCGAGAAGGCCATTAAAGCAGTAGCTGCGAAACCATGACAGGCACTGGCAGGACCGGCAGTGCCTGGATTTATTGATCAGTGTCAGCGCTGTTATCCAGACCGATAAAACGGCTTATCAGGCAGACAGGACGGCCTTTTATCTCATCGAACATCCGGGCCATGTACTGTCCGATCACACCCAGGCCGATCATGATCATGCTGCCTGAAAATAATATGGTGATTTCCAGTGTCGCGAAGCCGCTGATTGCATGACCTGCCAACTTTGAAAATATTGCCTCGATGCCCAGTATCACCGAGATGATGAGCATAACCAGTCCGAGAATGGGCACGATCATCAGCGGCAACGAACTGAAGGCCGTTATGGTCTGGATTGCGTAACGAATCAGACCGAGTCCTCCCCAGCGGCTTTCACTGGATGCTCTAGGGGCGACAGCAAAGGGGACGGAAACCTGCCGGTAACCAATCCATGCACTTAATCCGCGATAGAATCGCCCGTACTCAGGCAGGCTTTTCGTCAGCACACCAACAACGCGGCGGTCCAGCAGTTTGAAGTCAGAGCTGCCGCGCAAGTCAAAGCCGGAGAGCCGCGAGAACACGGCGCTGTAAACTGCCGCCGTAAACCGTTGCAGCAGGGTGTCTGCGCGGCGATCCTGTTTCACGCCGTGAACTATCTCAGCCCCCTTGCGCCAGTGCCCAAGCATCTCGGGTATAAGGCTCGGCGGGTGCTGCAGGTCTGCATCCAGCGTGATGACCGCCTTTCCACTGGAGTGCTTTAAGCCGGCATAGAGCGCCGCCTCCTTCCCGAACTGGCGGGACAGTACAATCCCTTTTATCTCCGGGGTTGTGGCATGAGCGGCATCGATCAGATCGGATGTATCGTCGCTAGAGCCATCGTCCACAACGATAATCTCATAGCTGACAGTGGCCGCTGCGACAATTGGCTTGATGGTTTCCAGGGTGCGAGGCAACACCGCTCCTTCATTCATGGCCGGGATGACAATACTCAATTCGCAAGGCACGGGATCATTTCCTGATTTGACGATAGGGGCATAAATGTAGTGTATCAGGGTTGGTAGTGGTGATTGTGTTACCGGGGCTTATAACCTAGAATACTGCCGCTTGTAATCTACCTTGTTGAGGTCGTTGACTGGAATCCAGTCTGCGCAGCAACACAAATATTGATTCCCGCTTTCACGGGAATGACACCACACTGGAAACGCAAGTGGCCTCTCGTATCGGTCACCACTGGAGCACAACATGCCTGTAGTTACTCTCCCCGACGGTAGTAGCCGTTCATTTGATCAAGCCGTTAGCGTACACGATGTCGCCGCTGATATCGGTCCCGGTCTGGCCAAGGCCGCGCTGGCCGGCAAGGTTGATGGCCTGCTGGTGGATACCAGTTTCATAATCGGTTCGGACGCCGAGCTTGCCATTATCACCGGCAAAAACGAAGAAGCACTGGAGTTGATGCGCCACGATGCAGCGCATGTCATGGCGCAGGCCGTACAGGAACTCTATCCGGGTACCCAGGTTACCATCGGGCCGGCCATTGAGGACGGTTTCTATTACGATTTTGCACGTGACGAAGCGTTTACACCGGATGACCTGTTGAAGATCGAGCAGCGCATGCACGAAATTGTGAAGCGCGACCTGAGGATTGAACGGGAGGTTTGGGATCGTGACAAGGCGCTCAGGGTGTTTGCTGCGATCGGTGAAGCCTACAAGGTGGAGATCATCGACGATATCATTCCCGAAGGTGAGGAGGTCTCCGTGTATCGCCAGGGCGAGTGGTTCGATGTCTGCCGTGGTCCACATTTGCCCAGTACCGGCAAGCTTGGCAAGGGTTTCAAGCTGATGAAACTGGCCGGTGCCTACTGGCGCGGTGATTCGAACAACCCCATGTTGCAGCGCATCTACGGCACCGCCTGGCGTGACAAGAAAGAACTGCAGGTTTACCTGCATCGCCTGGAGGAGGCAGAGAAGCGTGACCATCGCAAGCTGGGCAAGGTCATGGATCTCTACCATACCCAGGAAGAAGCACCGGGCATGGTGTTCTGGCATGACCATGGCTGGCAGGTGTACCTGGTCATCCAGGATTACATTCGCCAGCAGTTACGCCAGCACGGTTACCAGGAGATCCATACGCCACAGATTATCGACCGCTCGCTGTGGGAGAAGTCCGGACACTGGGAAAAGTTCTCCGCTGACATGTTTACCACAGAGTCGGAAAACCGCACCTATGCCATCAAGCCGATGAACTGTCCGGCGCATATTCAGGTCTTCAACCAGGGCCTGAAGAGTTATCGCGATCTGCCGCAGCGCCTTGCCGAGTTCGGTTCCTGTACCCGCAACGAGCCGTCCGGCACTCTGCATGGCCTTATGCGGGTGCGCAACTTCGTGCAGGACGATGCGCATATCTTCTGCACCGAGGCACAGATCGAGAGCGAGGTATCTGACTTTATCGACCTGCTGTTTCGTGTCTACGCCGATTTTGGTTTTGAGGCGGTCAGCGTGAAATTCTCAACCCGGCCCGAGCAGCGGGTTGGCGAGGATGCCCTCTGGGACAAGGCCGAGGCCGCCCTGCAGGCAGTGCTGGAGCACAAACAGCTGGACTGGGAGTTGCAGCCGGGAGAGGGTGCCTTTTACGGGCCCAAGATTGAGTTCAACCTGAAGGACTGCCTGGAGCGGGTCTGGCAACTGGGTACCATCCAGCTGGATTTCTCCATGCCGGGACGGCTCGGGGCCCACTATATCGCCGAAGATGGCAGTAAACAGGTGCCGGTCATGCTGCACCGGGCAATTCTTGGCTCGCTGGAGCGGTTTATCGGGATTCTGCTTGAACATTATGCCGGCTCACTGCCGCTGTGGCTGGCTCCGGTACAGGCCGTTGTCCTCAATATTACGGACAATCAGGCGGACTATGCCCATAAAATAGAAGAAACCCTGAAAAATCAGGGTCTGAGGGTTAAATCGGACTTGAGAAATGAGAAGATCGGCTTTAAAATCCGCGAACACACGATTAAACGCATCCCCTATTTGCTGATTATTGGCGATCGGGAAGCTGAAGCCGGAACCGTGGCCGTGCGCACGCGAAGCGGTAAAGACCTGGGCAGCCTGCCGATCGAGCAGCTTGTCGAGGGTCTGAAAACCGAGTCTGCGAGCCGCGGCCGTACTATTTTGGAGGGTTAGAGTATCGCCGCGAAAAAACCGCAGCATCGGGTTAATGAAAAAATAATTGCGCCTGAAGTACGGGTAATCAACCAGGAAGGTGAACAGGTTGGCGTGGTCTCTATTGAAGAGGCGCGCTCAATTTCCGGAGAGGCCAATCTGGATCTGGTGGAAATTTCGCCGAATGCAGAACCGCCTGTTTGCCGGATTATGGATTACGGCAAGTTCCGGTTTGAGGAAAGCAAGAAACTTCAGACTGCAAAAAAGAAACAGAAGCAGACGCAGGTCAAGGAAATAAAGTTCCGGCCCGGTACGGATGTTGGCGATTACAACATCAAACTGCGCAAGCTGGTCAGTTTTCTGGAGGAAGGTGACCGCACCAAGGTGACCCTGCGCTTCCGCGGCCGGGAGATGGCACACCAGGAGCTGGGCCTGGAATTGCTGCAGCGGGTAAAGGCCGACCTTGAGGAATATGGTACCGTTGAGCAGGAACCAAAAATGGAAGGGCGCCTGATGGTGATGGTGCTGGCGCCCAAGCGGCACAAGTGAGCCGGACAGGCTGTTTATAGATTTAAGTATGCTGGAGTAACAGGAAATGCCAAAGTTAAAGACAAACCGGGGTGCTGCAAAGCGCTTCAAGAAGACCGGGTCTGGCGGGTTCAAGCGTGGCCAGTCGCACCTGCGTCATATCCTGACAAAGAAGAGCAGCAAGCGTAAGCGCCAGCTGGGTTCGCCGGCTGAGGTGCACGAAGCCGATGTGGCCGCCGTGCGTCGTATGTTGCCGTTTGTTTGAATACATATTTCAGAGGTAGTTAGCAATGCCAAGAGTAAAACGTGGAGTTACTGCGCACGCCAGGCACAAGAAGGTGCTGGGCAAGGCGAAGGGTTATTATGGTGCGCGCAGCAAGATCTACCGCGTTGCCAAGCAGGCAGTCACCAAGGCAGGTCAGTACGCCTATCGTGACCGTCGCCAGCGCAAGCGCCAGTTCCGCACACTGTGGATTGCCCGCATCAATGCCGCAGCCCGTGAAAACGGGATGTCCTACAGTCGCATGATCAATGGCCTGAACAAGGCAAACATCGAGGTTGACAGGAAAGTGCTTGCAGACCTTGCGGTCTACGATGCTGCCGGTTTTAGTGCATTGGCAGAAAAGGCCCGGGCCGGTTTATCGGTTTAACCCCTTAACCGCAGGAAGACACGCAAAAGGGGAAAGGGTAATACCTTTCCCCTTTTTTTATTACTGCGAAGCAAAATATATAGTTCCCTCTTCCTAACCCTCCCCCTGAGGGGGAGGGGATACTATTAACCAAGGAGTGCAAACAGGTGAGCAGCCTGGACGAACTTGAACAACAGGCACTGCAGGCAGTGGCGGCTGCAGGCGATAGCGCCGCACTTGATGATGTGCGGGTGCGCTATCTCGGCAAGAAGGGCCTGCTCACCCAGCAGCTCAAGCAACTGGGTGCATTGCCTGCGGACGAAAGACCGGCGGCGGGACAGGCAATCAATCGCGTCAAGCAACAGGTCCAGCAAGCCATCGAGACACACGGTGAGGCCTTGCAGTCAGCCGCACTGGATGCGCAACTGGCGAGCGAGACCATCGACGTTACCCTGCCGGGGCGCGGGCAGACGCAGGGTGGTCTGCACCCGGTCACGCACACCCTGCGCCGTATCGAACAACTGTTCCAGTCCTTGGGGTTCACTGTTGAAGAAGGCCCCGAGATTGAAGACGACTATCACAACTTCGGTGCCCTGAATATTCCGGACCATCACCCTGCGCGTGCCATGCACGACACGTTTTATTTCGACGCGCATACACTGCTGCGTACACACACCTCGCCGGTACAGGTGCGTGTGATGGAGCAGCGCCAGCCACCCTTGCGGGTAATTGCACCGGGGCGTGTTTACCGCTGCGACTCGGACCTGACGCACACACCCATGTTTCATCAGGTGGAGGGGCTGCTGGTCGACGAGCATGTCAGCTTCGCCAACCTGAAGGGGCTGATTGATGAATTCCTGCGGGCCTTCTTCGAGTGCGAAGACCTGGCTGTGCGCTTCCGGCCATCCTACTTTCCCTTCACAGAACCCTCGGCCGAAGTGGATATACAATGTGTCATGTGTAGCGGTGACGGTTGCCGGGTCTGTGGCCAGACTGGCTGGCTGGAGGTGCTGGGTTGCGGCATGGTGCACCCGAATGTGTTCGAACAGGTGGGCATTGATAACGAACGCTACACGGGATTCGCGTTCGGTATGGGTGTTGAGCGACTCGCCATGTTGCGTTACGGGGTGAATGATTTGCGGTTGTTCTTCGAGAACGACCTGACGTTCCTGGAACAGTTTAATTAGTGACCGTCCATAAACACCGTAATTTCTCTCGCCAAGACGCAAAGACGCCAGGAAAAAATATAATATGCCCTTGGAACAGTGCGATTTTAACTTTGCGATCTTTGCGTCTTGGCGAGAATTATATTGTGATTAAGAAACATCAAATATGAAATTCAGCGAACAATGGTTACGTGAATGGGTTAACCCGCCAGTCTCTACCGAAGAACTGGTCGAGCAGTTAACCATGGCCGGCCTGGAGGTTGACTCGGTCGAACCGGCCGCTGTCGGACTGGATAGGCTGCTGGTGGGTGAGGTGTTGTCCATCGACAAGCACCCGGATGCCGACAAGCTCAAAGTGTGTCAGGTCAGTGTCGCTCGGGAGTTGCCATTGCAGATTGTCTGCGGCGCACCGAATGTTGTTGCTGGTGGAAAGTACCCGCTGGCACCGGTCGGTGCCTGCCTGCCAGGTGATATCAAAATCAGGAAAAGCAAGCTGCGTGGTGTCGAGTCACATGGCATGTTGTGCTCGGCCAATGAGCTTGGCCTGAGTGAAGATCATGAAGGTCTGATGACATTACCGGTAGATGCAAAAACCGGGCAGCCATTGCAGGCGCTGCTGGGGCTTGATGACACCATCATCGAAATCGACCTGACCCCTAACCGTGGTGACTGCCTGGGCATCGAAGGCATTGCACGGGAGGTCGGTACCTTGCTGCGGTGTCCCGTAACGCCGGTTGAAATCAAGCCGGTGGCGGCTACCATCGATGACAGTTTTGAGATAGAGGTTCAGGTCCCGCAAGCCTGTCCGCAGTATCTCGGGCGTGTGATTCGTGGCATCAATGCGAAAGCGCCGACACCCCTGTGGATGCAGGAACGCTTGCGGCGCAGTGGACTGCGCAGTCTGGGTGCCATCGTTGATGTAACAAATTATGTGCTGCTGGAACTCGGACAACCGATGCACGCGTTTGATCTTGCGCAGTTATCCGGGGGTATTCAGGTGCGTTATGCCCGCGAGGGTGAACAGTTGACCCTGCTTGATGAACGTGTGATGACCCTCGATAAGCAGACCCTGGTTATCGCTGACCATGAAAAATCGCTGGCGATTGCAGGTGTCATGGGCGGTATTCATTCCGGTGTTCAGGCCGGGACAGCCAACGTGTTCCTGGAGTGTGCATTTTTTCCACCGGAAGTTATCGCGGGTCGTGCACGTGCCTACGGCATGCATACCGAGTCGGCCTACCGTTTCGAGCGCGGTGTTGATCCGGCACTGCAGCAACGCGCGGTCGAACGTGCCACCGCCCTGTTAATCGAAATTGCAGGTGGTGAGGCCGGCCCTGTGACGACGGTTACCGCCACGGACTATTTACCTGAAAGCGTTCCTGTTACCTTGCGGCAAGCGCGTATCCAGAAAGTTCTGGGCGTATCGCCCAGCGCTGATGAGGTTATGGACATCCTCACCCGGCTCGGTATGACCGTTGTCGAGCAGGGTGCAGACTGGCAAGTGCAATCTCCGACTTACCGCTTTGATGTTGCAATTGAGGCAGACTTGATAGAGGAAATCGGTCGTGTCTATGGCTATAGCCGTTTACCCAGTGTGCCACTGCAGGGCTCTCTCGAAGTACAGCCACTCATCGAGAGCGATAACACCATTGACGAGCTGTGTAACGTGCTGGTCTCCCGTGGTTACCAGGAAGCAGTGACCTACAGCTTTATCGACCCGCAACTGCAGGCACGTATCAATCCGGATTTAACGCCGGTGCCGCTGGCGAACCCGCTCTCGACAGAGATGGCGGAGATGCGCACCAGTCTGTGGCCGGGGCTGCTGAATGCGGTTCAGTATAATCTGCATCGGCAAAAATCACGGCTGCGTTTTTTTGAACACGGTCTGCGTTTCTATTCACAGGATGGTGCGATCCGCCAGGATATGATGCTTGCGGGTGTCATTACCGGTGCGCAGCTACCCGAGCACTGGGACGGTCAGGGAGAGCCAGTCGATTTTTATGACATGAAAGGCGACGTGGAGGCCTTGCTTGCCTTGACGGGTAATGTCAGGAATTTCGTGCTTGTTGCAGCTGAACATCCGGCATTACATCCCGGTCAATGTGCGCGGATTACATCAGGAACAAATACTGTCGGCTGGATGGGTCGAATACATCCACTGATTGCCAGTCACCTTGATCTGACTCTGGATACCTTCGTTTTCGAGCTTGAGTTTGCGACTCTCGTATCCGGACGACTGGCGCAATTCAAGCCCATTTCACGTTTTCCTTCCATACGACGGGACCTGGCTGTGGTGGTTGATCACGACCTTGGCGTGGCAGAATTGCAGGCTGTTGTTGAGCAGGCCGCTGGTGAATTACTGCAGGCACTGTTGATTTTCGACGTATATCGGGGAAAAGGTATAGAAACAGGGCGAAAAAGCATCGCCTTTGGCTTGATTCTACAGGATTATTCGCGCACACTTACGGAACAGGATATAGAGGCCGTCGTCACGCAAGTGACTGACCAGCTAGGTAATAAATTCGGGGCAACATTACGAGATTAGTACTATGGCACTTACAAAAGCCGACATGGCGGAAAGGCTGTTTGAAGAACTGGGATTAAACAAACGCGAGGCCAAGGAACTGGTCGAACTTTTCTTCGAGGAAATTCGCGTGGCCCTGGAAAATGGTCGCCAGGTGAAACTCTCGGGTTTCGGAAATTTTGATCTCAGGGAGAAGAATGAGCGTCCGGGGCGAAATCCAAAAACAGGTGAAGAAATCCCTATTTCTGCACGTCGTGTCGTAACCTTCCGATCAGGGCAAAAACTTAAGGCGAGGGTAGAGGCATATGCTGGAAGCGAGCAATAACAACGAACTACCTCCCATACCTGGAAAGCGCTACTTTACAATTGGCGAAGTCAGCGACCTGTGTGGTGTTAAACCGCATGTTCTGCGTTATTGGGAGCAGGAATTTCCGCAGCTAAAACCGGTAAAACGCCGGGGTAACCGACGTTACTATCAGCGGCAGGATGTGCTGATGATTCGTCAAATCAGAAGCCTGCTTTATGAGCAGGGATTTACAATCGGTGGCGCACGCCAGAAAATGTCCGGTGAGGATGCCAGGGAGGACGTCACCCAGAGTCAGCAGATCGTGCATCAGGTGCGTATCGAGCTTGAAGACGTATTGCAACTGCTGAAACGATAAACTGAAAACTGCAAGATTCCTTTATCATTCTAACTGTCAATTCGGGGCGTAGCGCAGCCTGGTAGCGCACCTGCATGGGGTGCAGGTGGTCGGAGGTTCAAATCCTCTCGCCCCGACCAATTATTCCTCATGGTTCATTAGGTTAGCATATTTACTTCATTTGTTTTCGATGGGGTCGTTGCCTAAAATAATGGCGTGATATTCGGATTATCCCGAACATAATCGTCCGTCATTTCCCCTGATTCATGCCCGGCAAGTGCCCGGGCGAAGTCCCTGCCATGCTTTCTCTTGGCATCAGTGACGGCTTTTGCTCTCAGGTCGTGAAAGTGGATATCTATCAGTTCCGCTCGAACTTTCAGCCTTCTCCACATGGAGTTGAACCCAATGGTTGAATGCAGTGCGCCGGTAACTGGATACGCCACTCGCTAACAACAGCCGCACCAACCAACCGTGCACGCTGAAATCGCGTTGGGCATGTGCGTGGCAACACACCTTTCTTGACAAGCACCTTCTTCCCCGCATACATCGCCTTCGCATCAATCCCCTGGCCCGCCGCATACTCGGCAACTGTCTTTCCCAATGCCTCACAGGCATGGATGTGCTCAAGCCAGTAACGTTGACGGTTTGTCAGTAAGGTTTCTTGTGCTGAATCCATTGGCATACTCCGTTATCAGTGAAAACACGTAGCTTGTACTGGATATCGTCAGCTTGACAGGTCGGGGTTTATATTGCGTTTACGATAAATTACACAAAGAAAGAGTACCGCCTTCTTGTGGATATGGTGGAAGTGGCTGAGTGGGTATTAAATGCGGAGAGATCTAATCCTTCTGATGAAATAAAGAAATATTCAGAGATTTATCAGAAGATTCTTTCCTATGCCAAGGATATGGGATTTGAGAACCTTATCACTTACGACGAGAATTCAGGTGGGTATTACGCCACATTCGAGTACGAAGAGTCGGAGCACATGCGATACATTGAGCAGTTGCGCACCCTGGTATCACTTATATTCGTCATTATTATGTGGTAGATAGCCAGCAGCATCCCCTGACAGTCTCCAACCTTTTACGGTACCCGATAGGGTATATAGCTGGGCGATGTATAGAGATACGAGAGAGCCATCACGATAAGCCCACGAACACTGTCCATGAATAGTAGTTGGGTAATGCCAGCTATGAAGTAAATGCTGACACCGATAATGACGAGCATTAGACCACTAACCATTGCGACACCACGACCGCCAGGATGGTCAGTTAATACCCAGTAGGCGGCAAGAAATGTAAAAAGACTGGAAGTTACTATGGGTGTGCCCAAGGTTGATATTGCAACAGCAGTTTCAGGAGGCACATCTAATTCAATGCCGAAACGGGCAGCGAATCCATAAATATCCAACACAACCGTCGCACCGGTAGCGACAGTTATCAAGCCACTGACGATTAGAACAAATAATAAAATCCACTTAATCATGGTCCCTCGCTGGTATCACCTTGTCTGGTGGTACTCGACTGGTCTGTATATTAGCGTCAAAACTCCGTAATTACGTCTGAGTCATCCACTTATTTGCATGCAACCGCAAAGATGTCAGAACTCTTAATGGCAACCACCGGATCTGGATAGGTCTCACCCGTCAAAGTAGCTTCTTTATTCTCGCATCCGATGCCAGTTTCACTGGTCTTGAAAGTAAGAATTAGATCGCCATAGCCGTCACGATATGCAAAATAGTCGGATGCTTAACCGGTTTCACGCGGGACTTTTGCGGGACCTGTTATGCAGCGTTATGCATTGTCGTGCAAATGGTGCAACGGGCGCCCCGATTGATTTCAATGAATGCAGCTACTTGTAGAAAAACTGTCGGCATGGGGTGCAGGTGGTCGGAGGTTCAAATCCTCTCGCCCCGACCAATTTATTCAATTGCTTATAAAGTATTTCTAGAATAATTCCTGTCTAAAATTACTTCGCTTTGTCTAAAGCTACGGTTGGTTCGGGCTGTGTCTCAATTGGCAGTATGAAAAATCGTATTGATGTCATGCCCAATGTCGTTACTTCACCCTGGCCAGCGCTAACTGCTGCCCAGGCAAACACCCGGGTAGAGTTTGACTGGGCCTTTAGAACGATCGTCCAGGAACCGGCATACAGGGAAAAAAAGGTCTTGTTTATATCGGGATTGAATGTCGATATTTCACCTCAGGAAGAACAGGTATTCCCGCTTACAAAATTCATTCCCCGGGCCGCTTACGTTCAGGATGAAAATGGAAATCATCAGACCCGGGAGCAAGCGGAACTGTATGAACAGCTGCAGGCACAATCAACAAAGAACCCTGATCAGTTTGATCTGGAGACGGCCATCGAAATGATGGAGAGGGCGAAAGAGATACGCTTGCCGTTCTGATCAAGTTTGTGTATGTCTATCCTTACTCTGCTGAGCAAGAATCGGAGAGTGTCGTAATACTTGACAAATAATAAGTAATTGGTTATATTAAGAAGTTCTATTAATGCAAACCCTGGCATTTAAGAACCATTCTTTAGACTCAATGGAAGTATCGACACAAAGAACCGTACAACATTTGTGGCTCCCGCTACTTATGGTTTTTGTGTCATGTGCCTATACTATCAGTCCGGTTTCCTGGGCGGAAAGTCAACAGCAGGTAATCGAACTGGAATCCGAAAGTGAACCGTCTTCATCTGAAGACGACAAGCTGATACCAGCTCTCTTCCCTGATCTGATCGTCACCGAATTTCAGTCATTATCCGCGCTCTTTCCCGAAAGGCTGTCACCCACCGGCGGTGACGCCTATCCCAGTATCGCCCTCCACGGTCCACCTGCTCCAGAATATCCTGTTTGATCAACTGCGGTCAGTGTGACCGTATTATTTTCAATCTGTTCGACTGTGATACGGCTGATCCCTGGTATTGCTGTCGTGGAATCTATTCTCTGGAGTAACACGTGAGCACACCATCAAAAGAAACCCTGATTAAACGCCTGCTTGGTGCCATCATCTTTTTGGGCGTTGGCTTTTCACTGACAGGCGCAGTCCCTACGATTGAGATTGCCTGGGTTTCATCGATATTACTGCTCACGATTTACCTGTTTGTATTCGAGATCGTTGAGGTTGATGTTGCTGCTATTTGCATCATGGTGTTGCTTGGGTTGACATCAATGGTTGCTCCGCTGTTTGGAATCGAACAGCCGTTTGTACCGGCACAACACCTGTTTGACGGCTTTGCCAGTAACGCCGTGATATCGATTATCGCGGTGATGATTATCGGCAAGGGTCTGGATAAAACCGGAGTGATGAACGTGGTGGCCGGGGCCATACTGAAACACGGTGGCACCACCGAAAAACGTATCATTCCGCTGATTTCCACCACCGTTGCGATCATATCAAGCTTCATGCAGAACGTTGGAGCTGCCGCATTATTTCTCCCTGTTGTCAGCCGTATCTCGGCGCGCAGCGGTTTGCCGCTGTCACGTTTGTTGATGCCGATGGGGTTCTGCGCCATTCTCGGCGGTACCGTCACCATGGTCGGTTCAAGCCCGTTAATCCTGCTGAATGACCTGATAATGACCTCCAACCAGGCCTTGCCTCCTGGTCAAAAAATGAGTGCCTTTCACCTCTTCAGTGTTGCACCGGTTGGTATTGCCCTGGTGGCCACCGGCGTTATTTATTTTGTGCTGTTTGGACGATTTGTGCTGCCGACCACTAAATCCGAAAGTAGCACCGTCGGCACGAATACCATGAGCTACTTTCAGGATATCTACGGCATCGACTACGCCCTGTTCGAAGTAGAGGTACCGACCGACAGTCCGCTGGTTGGACTCATGCTGGACGATGTCGAGGGCAGCTCGCATATCAGGATCATTGCAACCCATCGCAAGGGCAAGGGAAGCCGTGTCGGGCCCGGTGCACTGGCACGTGACCTGGATATTGAGGCGGGCATGGTGATGGCAATCCTGGCATCCCCCCACGACGTTGACCTGTTTGTCGCAAAATACGGGCTGCAGAAACACACCAACCTGGAGGACTTTGGTGAAGTGCTGGCATCGACCCGCTCCGGTGTTGCTGAAGTTGTCATCCCGCCCGGTTCACAGTTAATCGGCAAGAGCGCGCGTGATGTATGGATGCGCAAGACTTATGGTATCGCCATGGTCGGCCTGCATCGCCGCGGTGAAACACTGCGTGAGGGCGAAGACATTCGCAACCTGCCGTTGGAGGCTGGTGACACGCTGGTCGTGCATACGGCCTGGGAGTCTCTGGCTCGTCTGGAATCAAACCGCGACTTCGTAGTCGTTACATCTGAATATCCCCACGAGGAGACACGCCCGCAGAAGGTCGGCTACGCCCTGTTCTTTTTTCTTGTCGCACTTTGTCTGGTGCTGTTCTCGGACTTGCGCTTGTCGGTATCCCTTCTGACCGGTGCATTGGGTATGGTGCTGTCCGGTGTGATGAACATTGACGAGGCCTATGAAGCGGTCAGCTGGAAAACCGTGTTTCTGCTCGCCAGCCTGATACCGTTAGGCATGGCGGTTGAAAACACAGGGACTGCTGCATGGATTGCACAACAGACACTTGCCTTGCTGGGAGATGTACCTATCTGGGTTTTGCAGACGGCACTGGCAGTACTGGCGACCTTCTTTACCCTGGTGATGTCGAATGTGGGCGCCACGGTATTGCTGGTGCCACTGGCGGTTAATCTTGCGATTGCAGCCGGGGCCGACCCGGCAGTCTTCGCATTGACAGTGGCCATCGCCACCTCCAACTCTTTCCTGATCCCGACTCACCAGGTCAATGCACTGCTGATGGGACCGGGTGGCTATGGCGTCCCGGACTTTATGCGCGCCGGTGGCATCATGACAATCCTGTTCCTGATTGTCATGATGATTATGATGACTCTGGTTTTCTGAGGCTATCATCATTAAGAATTCCTCATATTTAACAACCGGGTTCATTTCAAGATGCCTGCCCACGGTCACTGCAATGATTGCAGCATTTGTACCGGCAGCCCTGTTTGCAAGCGAAGCTGTGCATGCGGACACGCTTGACCTGACCACCCACACGGTTGGATATCTCGCCCTTGCGATCTTTGCATTTGCCTACCTGCTGGTGACCGCAGAAGAATTCACCCACCTGCGCAAATCCAAACCGGTCATTATTGCCGCCGGTCTGATCTGGGGCCTGATCGGCTGGGTTTCAACGCAGGCAGGACTGGGGCATGCCGCAGAAGCAGCCGCACGGCACAACCTGCTGGACTATGCAGAGTTAATGCTGTTCCTGCTGGTTGCGATGACCTACATCAACGCCATGGAGGAACGCCAGGTGTTTAATGCACTGCGCTCCTGGCTGGTACGCAAGGGATTCGGTTTTCGTACCCTGTTCTGGCTGACCGGCATCCTGGCCTTCTTCATCTCGCCGATCGCCGATAATCTGACCACGGCCCTGTTAATGTGTGCCGTGGTACTGGCCGTCGGCGGGGACAATGCGCGTTTTGTCACCATTGCCTGCATCAATATCGTGGTCGGCGCCAATGCCGGCGGCGCCTTTAGCCCGTTTGGAGACATCACCACCCTGATGGTCTGGCAGAAGGGTATGGTAGATTTCTGGACGTTCTTTTCACTGTTTGTACCGTCGCTGGTTAATTTCGTGGTGCCGGCGGCCATTATGCACTTTGCTGTTCCGGCCGGAAAGCCGCAAAGCAGTAACGAAATGATCATTATGAAGCCGGGTGCGCGCCGTATCATGATGCTTTTTCTGCTCACCATCGCAACCGCCGTTTCCTTTCACAACTTTCTTAATCTACCACCGGTTATGGGTATGTTGACGGGCCTTGGTTACCTGCAACTATTTGGTTTCCTTCTGAAGCGCTCCGAGCTGAAACAGTTCTCTATCGCCGCCAGTGAAACAGATCATGCCGGCAAGCTGGGTGATATCGTTCCCTTTGACGTATTCAGCCGCGTTGCACGTGCCGAATGGGACACCCTGCTGTTCTTTTATGGTGTGGTCATGTGTGTGGGTGGCCTCGGATTTATCGGTTACCTCAGCATGGCCTCAGGGATTATGTACACCCAGTGGGGTGCAACAACCGCTAATGTCAGCGTCGGTATTCTGTCCTCTATTGTCGACAATATTCCCGTGATGTTTGCTGTGCTCACCATGAAACCGGATATGTCAACGGGTCAGTGGCTACTGGTTACATTAACCGCCGGTGTGGGCGGCAGCCTGCTGTCAATCGGCTCGGCAGCAGGTGTTGCGCTCATGGGCCAGGCGCGCGGCATGTACACCTTCTTTGGACATTTGCGCTGGACACCCGTGATTGCGCTGGGTTATATCGCCAGCATACTGGTTCATATGTGGATCAATGCTGTGTATTTTTGATTACAACATAATTCTGGATTCAAAGTGCTATACATCGTGCTATTCATAGTAATGAAATATTTTATATAGGAATCTGTCATGAAACATAAATTCGCTATTGGCTCTTTGATGGCCGTCATTGTACTTTTCCTGATTGCAAGCTGTGAACGCAATGGGGGCGTTTTCGAAGACGAGTTGAAGGTCCTCGGGACGTTTGGACAAATCAGTATCGTCGGTATGTTACCGGAAGAGGCACAAGATGCTGCACTCACCGTAGAAAAGGACCTGCAGGTGCTGGATTACATTGGCTACACCTTCGAGGCTGAGGGAGAATTGCACCAGTTGAATGAAGCGATTGCACAGGGGCGGTCCATGACGGTCAGTGATGGTCTCCTGGAACTGATTATGGATGCCAAGACGCTATCCAGTGCAAGTGGCGGAAGGTTTAATCCCGCAGCGGGAGAGCTGACAGCTTTCTGGGAATTTCATTGCGACAAGGATGAATGCAGCGAGTCTCCCTACCCGGATGAAGTGCAACGACTGGTCAATGAACGGGTGGCGAAAATAATTTCCCGGAACCCGTCAATGAATGACCTGATTATCAACGGCAATAAGGTCAGTAGCCGGAACCGATTGGTTAAACTGGAATTTGGCGACATGATCCGCGGACTCGCCCTGGACAAAGGCATTGAGCATTTGCAAAGGATCGGCGTCTCAAATGCAATGATCGATATTGGCGGTAATGTTCGAACAATGGGCACGCGGGGTGATCATGACTGGTGGATTGGAATACCTGATGCTACCGGAAAGAATTTAATCGCCTCTATAGAAAATATCGATGATCAATCGGTTGTCACTGTGCGCGCATTTGACAAGTCTTTCGGCAAGCATGAGCTTATCTATCGGCATATTGTTGACCCGCTCACCGGTATGCCAGCCAGGGATGTGCAGTCGGTGACCGTCATGCATGATAATGCAATGATTGCAAATGCTGCCGCTGTAACTATTCTTATAGCAGGGACCAAAGACTGGAAGATGATCGCTGACAAGATGGATGTCCATAAAATACTGTTGATTACAAAAGATGGCACTATCTATACCAGCTCCGCGATGGAGCATATTGTTCACTGGAAGCAGGGTATTGAACGTCAGCACCTCGTCCCGTAGCAGAAAACATCCGAAACTATATCAAGCGTACAGGTTCACTATTCAGCGATTCAGCCGTGAAAACTTGCCGCCGATGACCGGTCTTTTGGTGGATTCTTGCAAGAGGGGTGGGTTAAGTTCCCTATACCCTATCATGCTCCCTATACCCGACGCCCCCAAGGAGGCATCTGACGATGTTACGTAAAATTCTGCTGCCAACCATCTTTGTCATCCTGGGATGGGGATTTTGGGTTAGTCCTGATTTCAAGACCATCGCTGCTGGAGTCTCCATCTTTCTGTTCGGCATGTTATCTCTGGAACAGGGATTCCAGGCATTCGCCGGTGGTACCCTGGAGCGAATACTCAAAAACACGACCGACAAGCTCTGGAAAAGCCTCAGTTTCGGTATCGTCAGCACCACCCTGATGCAGTCCAGCTCGCTGGTCTCGGTAATCACCATCTCCTTCCTGAGTGCCGGCCTGATCGACCTGTTTTCAGGGGTCGGTATCATCTTCGGTGCGAATATCGGTACCACCACCGGTGCCTGGCTGGTTGCCGGTTTCGGCCTGAAGGTCAAGATTTCAGCCTATGCGATGCCGATGCTGGTCTTTGGCGTGCTGTTGCTGTTCCAGAACTCCAAGAACCTGAAGGGCGTCGGCTACATCCTGGTCGGCCTCGGTTTCCTGTTTCTCGGCATCCACTACATGAAAGAGGGATTTGAGGCTTTTAAGGACGGCTTCGACCTTGCCAAGTTCGCCGTCGCCGGCTACCCCGGGCTGTTCCTGTTCGCCGGTATCGGCATTGCGGCAACGGTGGTGATGCAGTCCAGTCATGCCACGCTGGTTTTGACCATTACCGCGCTTGCCGCCGGGCAGGTTACCTACGAAAACGCGCTCGCGTTGGCCATTGGAGCTAATGTCGGCACCACCATCACCGCCATTATCGGCTCGATGAGCGCGAACGAACAGGGCAAGCGGCTGGCTGTGGCGCACCTGATTTTCAATTTTGTTACCGGTCTGATCGCGATCGTGTTCATCT